>VOFB01003877.1_pt1 | contig 44229 bp, 72 predicted proteins | sample 5384141 | NCBI WGS metagenome assembly VOFB01 (sample SAMN12384721, study PRJNA508395) | human gut metagenome | isolation source: healthy gut A | host: Homo sapiens | reverse complement strand
GATGTTTGTGATGCACCCGCACATCAGGCTTATCATGGTCGTTTTCATGTTTCCTACTGCCTGGAACAATTTCTCAAACACCATGCTGACGGTAACAATGAGTGTAAAGCCGAACGCAACGGCAGAATAGCGGACGCCAAGTTCAATGACCGCTTCGGATGAAGTGAACATCCGCAGGAAAACCGGCATAATTGCGATACAGCAGACTGTCATAACAACGCCATGAATCACGGCAAGCACAAGTCCCTGCGTGGCGGCCTGATCTGCTTTTTCGTTATCTCCAGCGCCTAGATGAAAGGCGATCACGGCGTTGATTCCAACGCCAAATCCAATTCCGGCAGCATTGATAAAATTTTGAACCGGGTAAACCAGTGATAACGCCGTCATAGCTTCCTCGCTGATCTGCGCGACAAAAAAGCTGTCGATAATGTTGTATAGAGAGTTGACCAGCATGGATAACACCATCGGCAGGGACATGGATAAAATCAGCGGCAATATCGGTTTCTCTTTCATGAAAGTGTCGTTCATAATTCCTCCTTCGCAAAATACGTTATGATTTTTTACGGTGATACCAGGCCATCATTATGAGAGCAACAAGCAAGGTGCCAGTTTCCGCGACCGGGAATGCAAGCCAGATTCCGTTCAGATGGAACAATTTGTCCAGACACCATAAGGCGGGAACAAGGAAAAGCATCTGCCTGCATAATTGGATCGCCATGCTGAAACCTACTTTTTCTGTGGCCTGAAAATAGGTGGAAATCATCGTAGAGAGGCCGCAAAACAGATAGCTTGCCGCCATGAATCCGCATGGCGGAGATTCCAAAGGAGCGCATGGCTTCCGACGCCATAAACAATCCCAGAATCTGCGCCGGAAAAAGGATGACGGCCAATGTCCCCAGTATCATCATACCGGTGACCAAAACGGTTCCGTATCGGAAAGCGGAATGCAGCCTTTCGCTGTTTCCTGCGCCGTAGTTAAACCGCATGACAGGCAAACAGCCTTGAATCAAGCCGTTTACCGTCATAACAATCAGCTGCTGCACCTTAAAGTATGCGCCGAAGAAAGCAATCGCCGTATCGGAATACGCCACCAGGAACAGATTGACGAACGTCACCATAAACGAACTGAGGGCGTTCATAATAAAAGATGGCAGGCCAAAGGCAAAAATACGGTAGATCATCTGCTTTTGCAAATGAAAGCCTTTGATTTTTACCTGCACTTTCTGCTTTTTGCCCAGCAGCAAAGCAAATGCCAAAATCATGGATAATGAATAGCCCGCAACAGTAGCCACCGCAGCGCCGCGGATTCCCATAGCCGGGAAAATACCAATCCCAAAAATCAGAATGGGGTCGAACACAAAGTTGACGACCACGCCCGCGATCTGAAACCACATGGGAGCGACCATGTTCCCGGTGGCCTGTATCATCTTCTGGATGGCGATATGCACCATATTGGGAATTTGCATGAACGAACACACGCTCATATAGGCGATGCTCAGCTGATAAATTTCTTCATTATTGGTAAACGTCCCAAAGTAGGGTTTCATAATCAGCAAGGACAGAAGGTTGAGCAAAGCCCCTATTCCAAAGGCCAGTAACAATCCATGTGTGACAGTTGCATTTGCATCATCCTGCTTTTTCTGTCCAAGATATCCTGCTATCAGCACATTCACGCCGACACCGATCCAGATGGACGCTGCGTTCATCAGGGTTGTAATCGGGAATGACAGAGAAACAGCCGTCAGCGCATTCTCACTCAGCCGTGCCACAAACGCGCTGTCTATCAGGTTATAGGAATATTGCAGGAACATGGAAATCAGCGGCGGTATCGACATTTGCCAAATGAGCTTTCCAACGGGCGCAACTGCCATTTTATTACTGGTCTGCATACTTTCCCTCCTCTCCACAAAGTGTCCGGCGCAAAAAATTGCGCCGGACAGCAGGTTCATTAAATCCGAACAATATAGTTTTGTTTGCGTGCTGCGGGCTGACCGGCTTCCTTAGCCGGATAACCCAATGCAATCGCTCCGACGCCACGCAAGGTTTCCGGCAGCTTCCACTCCCGCAGGAGAGCCTTGCCGCTTTCACTGTCAAAAATCTCACGTTCCCGATGTACCCATACAGTTCCCAGCCCAAGAGCATGGGCGGCGAGCATCATATTTTCAAGGACGCAGCTTCCATCCTCTACAAAGGTGTTTGCGGAGCCATCTGCCAGAACTAAAATCACGACAGGCGCGCCATAATAAGGGTCTGTGTTGCCCCCATCACTTCTGCGTTTAGTTTTGCAATCTCCCGCCTATATTTGGGGTCTGTGATTGCAATGATGGTAGGGGATTGACGTCCTCCGCCGGTAGGTGCATAAGTCCCGGCTTCCAGTACAGCGTCCAACGCCTCGGAAGGGACAGGTTCTTCTTGATAGGCCCTTACGCTGCGGCGTGTTTTGATAAGAGACAAAAATCATTTTCCATACAAGTACCATCCTCCGTTCTGCCGGATTTTCCAGGATGCAGACAACAAAAAGCCACACGGCTATCACAAGATAGCTGTGTGGCAAAAAGATGACCGAATCCGGAAAAGTCCACTCAAATTTTACGTGCATTATTATAGCGAGCTTTCGGGAGACTGTCAAGCATCAATCATTACGGAATTGTGGCGGCTGTCTGTTGCTTTTTGTGTTACTTTATGGCACATGATTCAAGAAAAGTTCGGCACACGTTCCTTTTTCAGCGCACGGGCATATTGGTACATGCGCTGTATCGTATGGCAGATATCGTCCTCCGCTGTCTCCGGGTGGATCGGGCAGATCCGCAGAACGGTCCGGCCTTTCAGCTGGGTGGTCAGCATGCAGGCAAAGCCTTCCTCCATCATGCGCTGAGAAATAGTTCGTCCTGCTGCTGGGGTGTGAGCCCCGAGGCGCATAGCAAAATTCACAATGGCCAGCTGCGCAGGCGTTACAACCTCCCATTCCAGCTGGTTCCGAAGCCAGGACTCCGTCTGTTGGGCCAGGTCGATGCCGTGGGTCACCATATCACTGATCTGATCCGTCCCCAACGTCTGCAGGGTGAGCCATAATTTCAGGCTGCGCGCGGAGCGGGTCAGTTCAATGCCCCATTCCCAATAGTTGATCTCTCCGTTCTCTGCGGCAGCATCCCGGAGATATTCCGGGTCAGAACTGTAAAAGACTGCTAGGTGTTTCCTGCCGCAAAACAGGACCGTACTGCAGGCGTACGTTTGAACAGCCATTTGTGGGCATCCCATACCAGGCTGTCCGCCCGTGCGACATCCTCCAGCAGCTGGCGGATGGAGGCAAATGGGCTTGTTCACCGTGAGGTCTACGCCGAAGTCCCGCCGAGAGTGGAATATTCTCTGACGGAACTGGGCAAGAGCCTGAAGCCCATTCTGGATTCCATGTGGGCATGGGGCGAAGAGTATAAAAAGCAGTTTCACGACCAGATAATCCCTCTGCCCGACAACACAATGACAACAGGAATTATGATACACCGTAATTCTTGGATAATCTAAGCAATCCCGATAATCAGAGCTAAACGGTCTATACAAAATCGTTTAGGTCACGGTTTCCGGCAAAGAGTGGAATAACCTCACACATCAAAGAGCGCTCTCCCATTCCGGGAGAGCGCTCTTTTGATGCAGGAATCACTCAGCAACCACAATATACCAAACATCGCCGTTGGTCTGAGTCTGAGGCACGACCTTGTAACCATCGGCCACGAAGTTGGTGCCGGCACCCTCAGCGGAGTTGTTGGAGGGGGCGAAGTTGATAAAACGTACCGCCCTGAATGACGACCTTAGCCGTACCATTCTTGTAAGCGCCGTCCACGCAGTTGATCAGGAAGTTGTAGCCGTAAGTCGGGTTGCTGTACGGCTCGCAGGCGAAGGTACCGCCATTGATGACCAGCGTACCCTCCTGAACCTGCACAGCAGTACCGCCGCCGTAATAGTAGCCGCCGTTGATGGTCACAGCAGGGCCCTTTCCGGACGTTGATGCCAGAGCCGCCGTTGACGCCGGTATCAATGCCGCCGTTCTCGCCCGCATTGATGGTGGTGTCGGCGTTGACATACAGCGCAACAAAGTTGCTATTGTTGTTGCCCATGTTATCGGGGGTGATGATCTTCTTCTCAGATTCAGCGTGGTGGGCTGGGAGATGACGATGCGGGCCGCCGCCGTATCCTCAATGTTGTTGGTCTGATGTCCTTGGTAACAGCCACGACGCCGCCGTTGGTCAGAGCCTCCTTCAGTTCCGTAACGTTCACCACGGGATAGGTGGCGTTCTCGTCGTACTGGTTGTTGAAGCTGTCGCTCACGGTGTCCTGGGTGGCGTAGACGGTGATGGTAATGTCCTTAAGCTCTTTGTTCATGTACTCGTTGCCGGCAGCGGGATCCATCATGCCGGTGAGGGCGATCAGGCCGGTCTCGGCATTATCCGTACCCGCAGCAGTCAGGTGGCCTTCCTTGGTGATGTCAAAGGTCCCATCCTCCGTCGTGTAGGTAAAGGTGATGGCCTTCAGCAGGTCGGCATCGCCGGTAAGGCCGGTGACGACGAGCTTGTACTTCAGGGCCAGATCGCCCTTGTTAACGATCTTGAAGGGGCAGCTCATAGGTACAGCCCGGCTCCCACAGAACCTGCTCGTCCTCGGCCCCTTCGGCCTTGATCCAACTCAGGTTTGTAACGGGCTTGCCGCCCGCGCCCTGAATCTCGATATCCAGATTACCGGCCCATCACGGCCCAAGGTGGATCCAGCGGCCCCAGCTCCGGGTCGTGGGCAAACACACCACCTCGTATCCCCCGCTGGGACGGCCCCGGCAGGAGCAGTCCTCCTCCCCCCAACCAGAAATCGCCGGGGTGCAGGACCAGCCCCCGCTCTTGCGCCGTCTTCCGCAGGCAGCGGCGCCACAGCGCATGGGGAGGGAAGCACTCTCCAGTCCTACCGGCAGACCATCCGCCCACATCGCCCCGGCAGCGGTACGGCCACGGCCCCGTGAGCTCCGTGCAGATGCTCACACCATGCCCGTCTCCCGAACGATACGGCTGCGGAGGGCCGCCGTAGTCAGCGGCAGCATCCCGCCCTGTTCCAAAGCCCTCCGACATCGCTCTGCCAGCTGCGGCAGCAGCACCCGGCGGCCATAGTCCAGCAGCCCCCTGCCCCACGCTGCATAATACCGGCAGAAGGCCCGCTTTCCCTCCCAATGGGGCAACTCTGCCTCCACTGTCAGCAGCGGCAGCTCCTCCCAAGTCAGCACTTGGGCGGAAAAACAGGTTCAACGGTCACAGCCACAGCCAGCCCTCCTCTCGTATCCTACCCTCCACTCTATGCACCCCCGGCACCGCAGGTGTAAAAAATTTCCGCCGCCCGTTTACTTTCATACGTTACCATGATACAATATGAAAGTACATCCAGCAGAAACGGAGGAATGTTCCATGGCGCACAAGACCACCATCGCCACCAAGGAGAAAAACGAGCGGCTGTACCGGGCCATTCTGGCTCTGGAAACGGAGGAGGAGTGCTATGCCTTCTTCCAGGACCTGTGTACCATTGCCGAGCTGCGCTCCATGGAGCAGCGCTACGAGGTAGCCACCCTGCTCAGCGAGGGCATGGTGTACAGCGACATACTGGAGCGCACCGGCGCCTCCAGCGCCACCATCAGTCGGGTGAACCGGGCTCTCCCAACGGGGCCGGCGGCTATGAAAAAGATCTTGCTGGACAAGATGAAGGAGGACGGTCATGAGCAGCTATGAGGGGCTTGCGGCGTCCTACGATGCCCTGACCACCGACGTAGGGCTACGAGAAGCGGGCGGACTTTGCTGGAAAAGCTCTTCCGCCGTAGCCGTATCCCCTGTCCACACAGTGCTGGACCTAGCTTGCGGTACCGGCACCATGACGTGGCTGCTGACAGACCGGGGCTATGAGCTCATCGGCGTGGATGGCTCCGAGGAGATGCTGGCCGCCGCCATGGAGAAAAAGCGGACAGGTGGAGGGCATCCCCCATCTTCCTGCACCAGTCCATGCCCACAGCTGGATCTGTTTACGGCACTGTGGACGCGGCCATCTGCTGTCTGACAGTCTGAACTATCTCACCCGCCCGCCGATGTGCAGCGCACCTTCCGGCGGCTGCACCTGTTCACGCCCCGGCGGGCTGCTGGTGTTCGACATCAATACCGTGGAGCCGCTGGCGGCGCTGGATGGACAGGTCTTTCTGACGAGACGGAGGACACCTACTGCGTCTGGCGCACGGAGTATCACCGGGGACTGTGTACCTATTACATGGATCTTTCGACCGCCGCCGGGACGGTGCATGGCAGCGGGAGCTGGAGATCCACCGGCAGCGGGCCTATACCACAGAGGAGCTCACCGGCTGGCTGAGGGGCTGCCGGTTTCAACGATATCCGCACTTGGGGCGACGGAAAGCTGCGCCGTCCCACGGAAAACGAGCAGCGGATCTATTTTTCCCTGTATCAGAGAGTGAGGTCATTTTCATGAGCGATCATATTTTGCGTGCCATTACATCCGACGGCTTGGTGCAGGCCGCCGCTATCAGCAGCCGGGACCTGACGGAGCGCGCCCGGCAGATCCACAAGACCCTGCCCGTGGCCACGGCGGCCCTGGGCCGCACTTTAGCCGGCTGCGCCATGATGGGCAACGCCTTAAAAGGCCAGGGCGCCAGCCTGACCCTTCAGATCAAGGGCAGCGGCCCTTGGGTACCATTCTGGCGGTATCCGACTCCGACGGCAACGTCCGTGGCTACGTCACCAACCCTCAGACGGAGTTGCCCCCTGCGCCCCCGACGGCAAGCCGGACGTGGGTGGGGCCGTGGGACAGGAGGGCTCCCTGACGGTCATCAAGGACCTACACATGAAGAGCCCATGTGGGTACCGTGAACCTGCTGGGAGGCGAGATCGCCGAGGACATCGCCGCCTACTTCGTGGAGTCCCCAGATCCCCACCGCCTGCGCTCTGGGGTGCTCATTGACCGGGACCAGAGTGTCAAGGCCGCCGGAGGCTACCTGATCCAGCTGATGCCCGGTGCCGGGGAGGACACCATCGCCAAGGTGGAGGGCGGTATCATGGCCGCCGGCAACGTCTCCGCCATTCTGGAAAAGGATCCCGACCCGGAGGCCATGCTGCGGGCGGTGTTGTCGGACTTCGAGGTGAAGGTGCTGGAGCAGGAGCCTGTGGAGTACCGCTGTGGGTGCAGCCGGGACCGCATCGAGCCGGCGCTGCTGTCACTGGGTCGGGACGAACTCTCCGCCATTCTGGCCGAGCAAGGCTCCTGCGACCTGACGTGCCAATTCTGCGACCGGGTGTACCACTTCTCCCGGCCCGGAGCTGGAGGGGCTGATCCAGAGCCTTGAGAAAAAAAGATTGAAAAAATCTGATTTTCCTGTTGACATGGCGACCGGTTTTTAGTATAATTATCCTTGCCGTTGCGATGGTAAGCCCTTCCGGCGGCAAGGACGGGAGCATAGCTCAGCGGTTAGAGCACCTGCCTTACAAGCAGGGGGCCACTGGTTCGAGTCCAGTTGTTCCCACCATGATACGGCCAATCCAATTCATAGTTCAGTTGGTTAGAACGCCAGCCTGTCACGCTGGAGGTCGTGGGTTCGAGCCCCATCTTGGTCGCCATATGCCTCTGTAGCTCAGTTGGTAGAGCAGCGGACTGAAAATCCGCGTGTCGTTGGTTCGACTCCGACCGGAGGCACCATGACGCTGAAACATCGGCGTCATCGCGGGCGTAGCTCATCTGGTAGAGCGCGACCTTGCCAAGGTCGAGGTAGCGAGTTCGAGCCTCGTCGCCGCTCCGCTCCAAAAAGAGAAAACGGCGAACCTCGCCGTTTTCTCTTATCCGGTGACGTAGCCAAGTGGTAAGGCAAGGGTCTGCAAAACCCTCATTCCCCAGTTCAAATCTGGGTGTCACCTCCATTTGAACGAAACGATCCAAAGAAGATGCGTCTGGCGAAAAGCCGGGCGCATCAACCGTTTCGTTCATAAGGAAGTATTTTCTTATGAGGGGGATCGGTCGCAACCTCTGTTATGGAGGCTGCGGCCTTTTCTCTTCTATGGTAGATCACGACCTTGACGATTCTGATAGCAAGCATCTCCTTTTATGCTGTCTGCTCACCGCCCGACCATCCGCATCAACGGCGAGGATATGCCAAGTGGTCAAGTCCGGCTTTCAAGCTTTAATCTGATGTTTTGGCTGCCTTGATACTTCTTAGGTTGACGGCTAGATACGCATTAGAGATGTCTCCATCGGCGTCGTGGACGAACACCACCTGCCCGTCGATGGGGCCACGCCCAGCCCCTCGCTGGAGTAGCCCTCGATGGTACTGCGGTATATATGATTTTTCTCCAATGCGGGCATAGCGGCCCTCCTTTTTTGATATGGGGATTTTCTTCTTATTTCCGACGGGTAACTTGGCAACTCCTTGCGAGATTGACTACCCGGGGCGTACAGTTCCCACGGCCAGCTTGTGAACCGGCCGTGGGAATCATGCATTCAGAGAAGAATACCGTGGTGCAGGGGCCATGCGGCTCAGCAGAGGCCCGTCAGCGGGGCGGTCAGATCCCAGCGGCGGCATCCGGCAGCACCACCTGCGGCTCGCCGGAGAGCGTCTGCGGCATGGCGATCAGGAGGGACATCTGGCGATACCAGCGGTTGGTGGTAAAGGCCGAGGACGTACCACTCCTCCCCGTCGGGAAAGCGCAGGGTGCTGCCCAGCAGGGCGCACCGGCCCCAGCTGGCCCAAGCACCATGACAAGCTCTCCATCTGCATGGACGCCTCCTCCTATCCGGCCATCGGCGGGCCGTTAAAACTCGAACTTCTCGATCAGCTTACGCAGCGACTCGGCAAAGGACGCCAATGTCTTGTTGTCCCGGCCCTTGCTGCGGCGAATGAGGCCCCAGCAGGGCATCGCCCAGCTGCACCAGCCGCTGATAGGCCGCCGTGGTGCGGGGTGCGCCCTCGAAGGCGGGCTTCTTCCGCTCCGGCAGGTAGCCTGCCTCCAGCTGGCGGCAAGTCAGCAGGTCATAGGACTCCGTATACTGGGGGCGTGGGCGGCAAAGCCCAACTGCGTCACCGTCTGAGCAAACACCGGCGCCACCTCCCGGTCGCCGTGGACCACGAAAACGTGCTGGGGCTTGGGCTCCTTGAACTGGCTGATCCAATTCACCAGATGGTCGTGGTCGGCATGGGAGCTGAGGCCCCTGGAAATTCACCACCTTGGCCCGGACGGCTACCTCCTCACCGAACAGCTTCACACTGGGACGCGCCGTCCAGCAGGGTACGGCCCAGCGTACCGGGAGACTGGAAGCCCACGAACACGATGCTGCTCTCCGGCCGCCACAGGTTATACTTCAGGTGGTGCCGGATGCGGCCTGCGTCGCACATACCGGAGGCGGACAGGATCACCTTGGGGGTGCGGTCCATATTCAGCCCCTTGGATTCCTCCACCGTCTCCGTCATGCGGAGGCCGGGAAGTTGAACATATGGGTGCCGTCCTGCACCAGCGCCAGCGCCTCCTCGTCCAGATAGCCCCGCAGGTCGCCGCAGAAGATGGTGGTGGCCCGCTTGGCCAGAGGACTGTCCACATACACCGGGAAGTCCTTCACGGACTTCACCAGGTTCTCCTGCTTGATCCGCCGCAGGAAGTAGAAAATCTCCTGGGTACGGCCCACAGCAAAGGAGGGGATCACAACATTGCCGCCCCGGCCCAGTGTCTCGTCGACGATCTGGGCCAGCTCGTCGGTATAGCTCCATACCTCCGTGTGGTTGCGGTCGCCGTAGGTGCTCTCCATCACCACATAGTCTGCCCCGGTGAAGAACTGGGGGTTCCGGATGATGGGCTGATCCACGTTGCCGATATCGCCGGAAAAGACGATGGTCCTCGTCTCGCCCCCTCGGTGAGGGTCAGGCGGATGCTGGCAGAGCCCAGCAGGTGGCCGGCGTCGATGAACACGGCGTCTACACCGTCGCAGATGTGGATCTGTCGACCGTACTCGCAGGTATCCATGAATTCCCGCACCCGCATGGCATCCTCTACCGTGTACAGCGGCTCCTCCATGGGGCGGCCCGCCCGCTGGTTCTTACGGTTTTTATAGTCGGCGTCGCTCTCCTGAATATGGGCGGAGTCCTGCAACATGATATCCAGCAGATCCGCCGTGAGGCGGGTGGTGAGGATGCGGCCCTGAAAAGCCCTGCTTGATCAGCATGGGGATCCGGCCGGAGTGATCGATGTGGGCGTGGGTCACCAGTACATAGTCGATCTGGCCCGGGTGAAAAGGCAGGCTGGCGTTATCGATCTCGTCCCGGCCCTGCCGCAGCCCGCAGTCAATAAGGATGTGCTTGCCGCCCACCTCCAGACAATGGCAGCTGCCGGTGACACATTGATCTGCTCCGTAAAAGCTCAGTTTCATGGCGTTGTTCCTTTCTTGTCCTTTCTTGCGGGCCGAAGCCCGGTTTTGTGTCTCCTCCGACGGGTCGTTCTATCTTGCTCTATTTTGTCTGTGTTTTATCCGGTTCACGGCGGCCCATGAGGTTCTGTCCCACCGTCCGGATGCCGTGTCCGGCGGATCGCAGGCACTGCCCCGCCGCCTTCATCAGCTCATCCTTCACGTCGATGGCCAGCCGCCCGAATATCTCTGTCAGGATCTGCTTCTTTCTTTCGTCGGCTCCGGCATACTCCTTCCACAGAGCCGCCCAGCCGGAGAACCCGCCCTTGCGCAGATCCTCGAAGGTCTTGGCACGGCCACCCATGGAGAGGATGCTGTACAGGGCGTCGCAGAAGGCTTCCCGGTCCTCCTGAGACACGGAGTCCAGCCACTCCCGCAGCACGTCGTCGGACATCTGCCCCAGCTGGGAGCGCTGGCCCAGATGCACAAAACCGGTTCCCCATCACCTGCCACGACAGTGCCTCATGCTGCATGGCGGCGTGGCTGGTGCTGTCAATGACGTCGTAGTCCTCGGCGTGAACCAGCAGCACCCCCACGATGGAGGATTCCGGGATATAAGTGTGGAGCCGATCCTCCACCCGCCGGTAGGCGGGGGTATCCAGCAGGTCGGCGTGGAAGCCCGGCCCGTCGTTGTTATAGGCCGCCAGCAGGCGCTTGCCCTGAAGCTTCTCCGGCAGATGGACCGCCGCCCACGCCGCCAGATTCCCGCCCTTGGGTGGCCACCGATGCGGTAGGGACGGTGCTTGCAGGCCCGGATCACCTCCTGAGCGTACTCCGTGGCACGGGCCTGTGCCGGCACCGTCTCCAGATAGCTCATGTTGAAGTTCTCCTTCCAGCCCACCAGACTGGTGTCCGTCCCCCGATAGGCGATGAACACGCTGCCGTCCGGCAGCAGGAAGGACACGGCGGCAAACTGCATCTGCTTCGCCTCGTCATTGCGGCTCTCAAAGGCGAACAACCGGGTATCCCGGAACCGCTCCGTCTCCGCCGCCGCCCGCATCACCGGGATATAGTCCAGCGACGACAAGCCCAGCTGTTCATCCGCCGCCGTCAGCCGGGCGCATACGTCCCCGATGGGCATGGCGTCCTTGGGGTTCTTGCTCCACAGGCGGTCGATCTTCCGAAGGTTGATGTAGGCGATGATGCACAGCACCAGATTGTCCACCTCATTGAAGGGGTCCTGCTGCAACGTCAGATCTCCTCTCCACTGGAGATAGTCGAAAACCGTATATTCGTTCTTTCCGGCCATAGCTTCCCTCCTGCCCGTATAATGGTACAGGATAAAGTATACCACACTCCCACTCCCGGCGCAAGCAGAAGGATGACTTGTCTTTTTCCGGCAGCGGGAGTATATTGCGTCGTATCATATATGTTTCTGTGAGGAAGCTATGCATCGTGATATGACCCGTGGCAGCATCACACGGGGGCTGCTGCTGTTTGCCCTGCCCATGGCAGCAGGGGGACCCGTGTGGCGCTGGCCTATGCGCCGGCGGGGCCGGTGGGCGTCAACGGCATCTGGGCCGCTATCCCTATCGGCTGGTTTCTGGCGGACGCCGTGGGGATACGGCTACTACTTCCCTCCGGCGCAGAGCGCTGCTCCCTGAGGAGAGGGGCTGGTTCGAGGGAATCAAACAGAGCGGTGCGTCATCTATGAACTGCACCCCATTTGTTGGACAGTATGGTATACTATCCAACAAATGGGGTGTGTTATACCAAGGGGAATACCACAGAATCAAATTAAAAACTAAACGGCCTGAACCCTGTGCAGTACAGGATTCAGACCGTTTAGGCCGCTTAATTCTTGTTTTTGTCTGACTTTTGGGGGTCACTTCCGTGGGGGTGCGGCTCTTTTATTATTTTACTTCTTCAGGGCTGCTCACTACACGTCTTTAAGGGGCACTTTGAGAAAAACGCTTTTCTTCCGCTTCCCCGTCGTGCTTGTGCAGCTGCTTTTTGCAGCACCGGGATCAGCTTGGCCATATCAATGGGCTTTGCCACATGATCGTCCATGCCTACCTCCAGCGCCCGTTGACGGTCCTCGGCAAAGGCGTTGGCCGTGATGGCGATGATGGGGATATTGGCCCGCCACGGGTCTTCCAACCGCCGGATCTTCCGGGTGGCCTCGTAGCCGTCCAACACCGGCATCTGCACATCCATGAGGATGGCGTCATACATCCCCGCCGGAGCCTTCTCCAGCATTTCAGACAGTGGGCACCGTTTTCCGCCCGATCCACCAGCAGACCCTCCTCGCCCATAAGCTCAGTGGCGATCTCGGCGTTAAGGTCGTTGTCCTCTGCCAGCAGGATACGCCGCCCGGCAAGGCCGGTCTTATCCACCCGCTCTGCGGCACACTTGGGCACGGCATCCTCCTGTCGGGCCAGACGGCAGGGGATGTGGACGGTGAAGGTGGAGCCCTCCCCCAGCTTGCTTTGGATATCGATGCTGCCATCCATCAGATCCACCAGCTTCTTCACGATGCCCATGCCCAAGCCGGAGCCCTCCACGCCGCTGACGGTGCTGGAGCGCTCTCTGGCAAAGCTTCAAAAATATGCTGCTGAAACTCTTCACTCATGCCGATGCCGTTGTCCGCCACGGATAGTTCCTGCACGCACCAGCCCTCTCGGTCGCTGGGCAGCTGGCGGATGGCACAGCGGATATGTCCGCCATCGCCGGTATATTTGATGGCGTTGCTCACCAGATTCAGGGTCACCTCAAAATGCGGGAGGTATCCATATACAGATAGGGATTGGGCGTATGCTTCTCCACTGTCATGGTCTGGTGCTTGCGCTCCAGCTCCGGCTGCACCATGACGACACAGGACTCAAAGATGCTGCCGGCCTCCACCGCCGTCTCCTCCAGCGTCACCTTGCCGCTCTCGATGCGGGAGAGCTCCAGCACGTTGTCAATGATGGAGAGCATTTTCTCGCCGCTGACCTGAATGTTCTTCAGGTAGCCCTGCAGCCGCGCCGGCTCCTGCCGGTGCTTCTCCGCCAGATCGGCATAGCCGATGATGGCGTTCATGGGGGTGCGAATATCGTGGCTCATATTGAACAGGAAGGTACTCTTAGCCTGATTAGCGGCATCGGCGGCTACCACGGCGTCCTGCAAAAGCACCTGCTGCCGGGCCTCCGCCATCCGCTGCCACCGCAGGTACAGGTAGATGCTCATGCTCAGCAACACTGCCACCATACCGCCGGCCAGAGCCACACCTTTACGGTGGTCTGACTACTTCTCTTCAAAAAATTGATAGGTGGTGTCCATGCCGATCTCCACGCACAGAGCACCCATGACCTGGCCATTTTCATCCTTCACCGGGTAGCAGGCCGTGAAAATGGGACCCCACGTGGTATCCACTACATCACGAGAATACACGGCCTCTCCGGACAGCGCCGTCTGGATATAGGGGGCCATCTCCTCCTCGATGCGGGTGCCGGGGTAGGCAAAGTCCTCCGCCCCCAGATCCAGACCGTCGATGAGGTAGACAGGCTGCCCGTCCTCCCCCAGCTTGGCGGTGTAGAGATACCGGGTGGAGTTCAGGGTCCGCAGCTGATTGAGGGTCTTTTTGCAGTTCCAGATAGCGAGGCGAGGTCATGTCGTTCCAGACGGCGGGGTCGTCAAAATCCTCCCGTGTGAGCTCGTCGGACACCAGTCGGTGGATGGCGTCGGCGCAGGTGGTATCACGGGTCAGCACCGCCTCCAGCATATTGCGGCTGAAATTCTGGTACAGCACATTGGTATACACTGAGATCAGCAGCAGGACCATCAGGAGCAGGAGGCCCATGGTGGCCCCCAGCTGCCGGAATTTCTTCGTCATAATGCCGCCCCTCATAGTTCCGCTTTTCTTGCTTGCTTGCTTGCTTGCTTGCTTGCTTGCTTGCTTGCTTGCTTGCTTGCTTGCTTGCTTGCTTGCTTGCTTGCTTGCTTGCTTGCTTGCTTGCTTGCTTGCTTGCTTGCTTGGAAAGTGTAATCTGCCCCTCCATGCTCTGTCAACCTCCGTCGGCACAACGCCACCCCTTTGAAAAAAAAGGGAGACTTACGCAGGAAAATAGCATAAGTCTCCACCTAAAATGACACTCATTGCATTTTTACTCATGATACCACGTATTTCCATGGATTGCAAGGAGAAGCCGAAATTTCACCCATGTTGCGGTGGCAGCTCTGGCCATGAAAAAAGGCCGCATACGCCGCCTTTTTTTCGTCTATTATTCGTAGTCCCACAGCAGGAACATGGGCTTGATTGCCACAACCTCATCGTACTCCTCCTGCTCTACCTGCACGGAGGCGTTCAGGGCCTTCAGATCCTTTCATGACGTTCAGGGCCTCCCCCACGCTCTGGGCACGGCCCTCCCGCAGCACCCGGATCATCCGCTGCAGCACCACAGGGTGGGCGTACCGGGCCGGCACCGGGAAGTCCTCCGGCAGCAGGGCAACCACGTCGGAGATGGAGCGCTCCCACTCCTGGGTGATGGCTTTCTTGTTGTTCTTGGCGGTAGGCAGCACATGGGCGCCGGAAAAGAAGAAGATGGCCGCCAGGCCGAACAGGGCGAAGTACACGCCCACATTCCTCGCCACGGATCAGGGCCATAATGCCGTACACCACGGCGGCGATGCCCGCCACAATAATAGCCAGCGCCACCCAGCGATAGGCGGGATTGCTGCGGTCATTGACCCGCTTGGCCTTAGCCGCCGTGGACAGCTTCGCCGTCTGCTCGGGTACTCCTCCAGCAGCTGCTGGGCCTGCTCCAGTGTCTCCCGGGCGGCCTGCGCCTGCGGCGTCAGCTGCTTGAGATAGCGCTTGGCCTCCCGCTCGGCCTTCTCCCGCAGGCGACGCTCCGCCTCCACACTGTGGCGGGGGATATCCGGCAGACCCGTGCCATGTGGGCCAACAGAAGGTCCACGTCCTCCTCGTGCTTGAAGTTGCACTGTTTCTGGCTGCCGTCGTCCAGCTCCACCACCAGATAGGGATGGAGCCGAAGGCCCCGCCGGTGAAGCCGCCCTTGCTCATGGCCACCCGCTTAAAGACACGGCGCACGGACCCCAGTGCCACATAGTACCGCCGGTCGATGAAAGAAGCTGTTGAGATACAGCGCCTGCTCCCCCACGCCGCAGGGGCCGTAGCGCTTGCAGGGACTTCTTGTCTGCCTTCAGCACCTCCGGCGGCAGAGTGGTGTTGCCCAGTTTCACAGGTGTAAACATCGTGTGTCCCTCCAAGTGCGAAAAGCAGTGGGAGAGCGTGCCCCCCACTGCTTTGCATGAAAAAAAAAGTTACTTGCCCAGCGTCTCATAGTGAGGCTGCGTATGGCGCTTTTTGATGGTATACAGGAAGATACCCAAGAACAGCGCTGCCACAACGATACCGATGGGATATGCCACGGCGGTGTTGTAAATGATGGTGCCGTCAGCGGCCTTGTGGTTGATGAGTTGACCCAAGCACTCGTTGCCCAGCAGGAAGTAGGTGGCAGACACGGCGCTCATGAAGGTTGCGGAACAGCCGTCAGCCAGTAGTTCTTCTTATCGTAGAACAGATACATGGAGGCAGCCCACAGCACGATCATTGCCAGCGTCTGGTTGGTCCAGCTGAAGTAACGCCAGATGATGGTATAGTTGATGGCGCCCAGAGCATTACCCACACCCAGAATCGCGCCGACGCCCAGCACGGGCACACACAGCAGCAGACGGTTCTTCCACTTCTTCTGGTCCAGCTTTGAACCAGTCAGCCAGCACCAGACGAGCGGAACGGAAGGCCGTATCGCCGGAGGTGATGGGGCAGGCGATCACGCCCAGCATAGCCAGAGCCACGCCGACCTTACCCATGGTCTTGATGCACACATCGTAAATGGCGGCAGACTGACCGTTGGCCAGAATCTCGGCCAGTCCGGTATTCAGGCCACCGGTGACCTCATACAGGGCGCATCCGGCAGCGGCCCACACCAGCGCAATGATACCCTCGGAAACCATGGCACCGTAGAACACGAAGTGACCCTGCTTCTCGCTCTTCATGCAGCGGGCCATCAGGGGCTCTGGGTGGCATGGAAGCCGGAAATAGCGCCGCAGGCCACGGTGATGAACATGAAGCTCCACACGGGGGTTCCGCTGGGATGCATGGAGCGGAAGTTGTCCCACAGCTCGGGAATGGTGTACCAGGCTTGACAAAGATACCGATAATCACGCCCACTGCCATGATGATCAGGCAGATCCCGAAGAGGGGATAGATCTTGCCGATGATCTTGTCGATGGACAGGAAGGTGGCAACGAAGGAATAGATCAGGATCAGAATCAGCCAGAACAGCGTGGTGGTGACGATACCGTTGGAGCCGCCGTTCTTGAACAGGGTAACGATCAGGCCAGCAGGGCCCACGGCGAACACGGTACCGACCATGATCAGCAGCACAACGCTGAACACACGCATGACGTTCTTCATGAAGCCGCCCAGATAGATGCCGGAGATCTCGGAGATGGAGGCACCGTTGTTGCGCTCGCTCATCATACCGGAGAAATAATCGTGGACAGCACCGGCGAAAATGGTACCGAAAGTGATCCACAGGAACACAACAGGACCCCCACAGAGCACCACTCAAAGCGCCGAAGATGGGACCCAGGCCAGCAATGTTCAGCAGCTGGATCATGAACAGCTTCCACTGGGGCAGAACCATGTAGTCCACGCCGTCATTGATCTTTACGGCAGGCGTTTCACGGTCGTCGGGGCCGAAGGTGTTCTCCACGACCTTTCCGTACAGGAAGTAGCCGCCGATCAGCAAAGCAAGACAGATCAGAAAAACTAATCATATTGTCTCCTCCTTACACAATGACACAAAAGGTTTTCCCGGCTGCAGTCCGGGCGCGGCACGGGGGAACTCCGCTCCGCAGGTACATTTTTCGCACAAATATAACGGCCATTACCGACAGAAAACGTTTCCGCCTCCGCCATACGACATTATCATATCTCTTTTGTGAAAAAGTCAACAATCAGAATCGACAAAATCATCACAAAATTTTTTTGCAATTTTCACAGAAAATTCACCCTTTGCTTATTGCCGGTAACGATACCGAAAACTCAGAAATCGCTGTTTTCCCCGAAATATGGTACTTTTTGACTACCTTGGTTTTTCCTGACACGTTATTTCGTTTCGCTGAATGAAATTATTCAAATTCCGTCATATGCTCTGCCGTTCGGAATAACCGACGTCTGTTCGCAGATTTTTCGGGGATATGCCGGGATGCAGGGGTCTTCCGGATGGTACAACTCTTGCTCCCATCAGAGGTCTTTTCGTTGTGTGCTTCTGTTCAGCAAGGCGGGAAGTATGATAACAATTTGAAATATATGCATTGAATTATACTGTTTGTTGTCACCGTACGGCAACTCATGCAAGGTATTACGGATTCCCACGGTCGGTCTGCGGACTGGTCGTAGGAATGACAGTGCTATATTTATGTTGATAGCCTTCAGCAGCCTATGATGCTTTTCGCTTTTGTTGTCTCCTGCGGGTAACTTCGATGGAAACGTGCCTCCGGCGGCCCGCTTTTCCCAGCAGCCGAAAAAGTGGGCTATCGGAGACAAGGGAAAAAATCTTCTGAACAAAACAGCCTCCCCGCAGTAAAAGAGGGACACGCCCGCCAGCGTGCCCCTCTTTTGCCCCTTTCCATCGAGATCTTCTATCCAAGATTCCGCCTATCAGTGCCGGGACACACGGTCCCAGTTCTCCGGATCCTCGTACAGCAGCTCAATGTCCTCCATATACTCCGAATCCAGTGGGTTGTCCAGCGCCGCCCGAGCCTCGTACTGCTCCAGCATCCGCCGGGACTTCTCCGGCGGCTGAACCGTACCGGCGCCGGCGATGCAGCCGCCGGGGCAGGCCATGCCCTCCAGCAGATAGCCGTCGTATTTGCCGGACCGGGCCACCCGCAGCATCTGGCGGCAGGCCCGCAAGCCCGCAGCGTACACCGTCTTGACCTCCCGATCCGGATTCTTGGTCTGAATCACCTCCTCCACCGCCTTGGCCACGCCGCCGCCGGCGGCAAAGCCTACGCCGGGGAGCCGACGCCTTATAGTGAGCCTCCGTATCAGGGATTTGGGAGAAGTCGATATCCTTGGCGGCGAACATTCCCCGCAGCTCCTCAAAGGTCAGCACGAAGTCCACCTCGCTGCGGACGCTACGGCGGCTGGCCTCCAGCTTTTGGCGGCGCAGGGGCCAATAAAGGCGATCTTGCAGTCGGGGTGCTTCCGCTTCTGGAGTCGGGCCGTCAGCACCATGGGGGTCATGGTCATGGAGATGTACGGCGCAAAGCCGGGGAACTCCTTCTTGGCCATGACGGACCATGCCGGGCAGCAGGAGGTTGCCATAAAGGGCTGTCTGGCGGGGACGTGCTCCATGAACTCCTCCGCCTCCTCCACGGCGCAGAGGTCGGCGCCCACCGCCACCTCCTCCAGTCCTTCGAAGCCCAGCTGCTTCATGGCGGTGAGGATCTGTCCGGGAGTGACCTTTTTCACCAAACTGGCCCCAGAAGGCCGGGGGCGATGATGGCGATGACCTTCTCCCCCTTCTTGATGGCGGGATCAGCTGGAAGATCTGGCCCTTGTCGACAATGGCGCCAAAGGGGCAGTTCACCAGACACTGGCCGCAGTTGACGCACTTATCGTAGTCGATGTCCGCCCGGCCATACTGGTCCTTGCCGATGGCGTTCATGCCGCAGGCCTCCTGACAGGGCCGCAGGAACTTGATGATGGCCTGATAGGAGCAGGCCTCCTTGCACCGGCCGCACTTGATGCATTTGGTCTGATCGATGCGGGCCCGGCCATGCTCCAGCTCGATGGCGCCCTTTGGGGGCAGGACTGATAGCAGTGCTTGGGCCAAGCACCCCGACAGGCCTGCGTCACCTGGTAGTGGGTGTCCGGGCAGGCGTGGCAGGCATATTTGATGATGTTAATCAGCGGCGGCTCGTAATATTTTTCGGAGATGGCGCTAGCCTCCACGCCGTCGGAGATCATGTTCTCCTCCGTCACGTCCCGCAGCGGCAGACCCATGGCCAGCCGGATGCGCTCACCAACGATGGCCCGCTCCAGAAAATGGATTCCCGATAGGTCCCCACCTCACCGGGGATGATCTCATAGGGCAGCTTCTCCATGCGGGAGCAGTAGTCCCCACCCTCATAGGCCAGCTTTGCCACAGCGGCAAAGACCTGCTTACGCAGCGCCTCCACGTTGCAGTACAAATTTCTCATGTGTTCCCTCGCTAAGTTCCCGTTAAGTTCCAAATGCATCATGCTCTGCCGACAACCCGGCACTTTTCACGCATATTATAGCAGATGTCCTCTATTCTTGGCAATAGAGGATTCCGTTTTATTATTAAAATAATAAATAATCATTACAACCTGAATACCCCCTCTTGACGGCCCTGCTGCCAGCGTGGTAAGCTAATCCATACCATGGATACAGAAAAATTCTCCCCTATGGAGGTGCCGCTATGGACATTCGGGAATATACCTCCCCACCCCTGCCGGTGGCTCAATTCGTGGAGCGGTATGTGGATACCGACCACTATGACGCCGGGTGCCGGGGGTGTGATAACTACGGGCAGGTGGGGTATGTCCCCCCTATGATTTCTCCGTCTCCGGCTACTGGAGCGGATTCCGGGAGGTATGCCTGCGGGGCGTGCAGCTCCGATTCTCCCCGGAGGAGCAGGCCCGCAGCTATCATCCGGAGGATCTGGCGAGCGACTACGGCAGCTGTTCTCCCGGACGGCCCGGCAGATGATCCTCCGGCTGCGGGAGGAGTATCCCCGGTCGGATATCCTCACCGTGGGCGGGTGCCATCTGTGCGAGCACTGCACCCGGCCGGAGGGCCGGCCCTGCCGGTATCCGGAGGGCATCGGCTATACGCTGGAGTCTTTGGGCTGCGACGTGTCCGCTGCGGCGGAGCAGCTGCTGGGCTGGCCGCTTCTGTGGAGCCGGAAGGGATGCCTGCCGGAGTATATGGCGCTGGTCTGCGGCGTGCTGATACGGTGAGACGGTCTTGCTATGATCGCCGCCGAGGGTAAAAATAAAGTCCGGAAACGACTGGTTTCCGGACTTTAATTCTATAATACAGAAGAAACTCAAACCAGGAACTTCGCCAGTCCCAGCACCAGCGGCATAGTGATCATGGACAGCAGCGTCTGCACCGCCACCAGCGATGGAGCCAGAGACACATCCCTGTCGAACTTGGCGGCGAACATCCCCAGCAGCGCCGCAGGAGGCGTACTGGCCGCAATGACCACCGCCAGCGTCACGCCGGAATCCAGCCGCATCAGCATACATACCCCCAGCGCCAGCAGCGGCAAAATCACCAGCCGCAGTGCCGCCGACACCCAGAAGCTGGCCCCGTGCAGCGCCCGGCGGAAATCCGCCTGAGACAGCTGATAACCGATGACCACCATGGGCAGGGGCGTATTCATGTCGGAGAGATATGTAATGGGAGAGAATGATCTCCGGCAGGGTGATCTGCAGCAGGTACAGCACCATGGCGATAGCCACGCCGATCACGCCGGGATTCATCAGCAGCGTGCGCCATGAGAACGCCATCTTGCCGCCCTTCACCAGCTGGATGCCCAGCGTCCAAGTCAGGACGGTGAACACCAGCAGATAGGCCGAGCCGTAGAACACACCCAGCGAACCCAGAATGGCCGTTTGCAGCGGCACTGCCATGAAGCCGCAGTTGGAGAAAATGGCGGAAAATCGGAAGAAGCTCTTTCGCATGGGATCCCGGTCCCGGATGACCAACTCACTGACCAGAATATTGATGCCGTGGATCACCAGCGCCGCCAGCAGCGCTACCCAAAAATTGTGGAAGGTCTCCGTCTCCAGCGGCCGCTGGAACACCACGATGAGGATACAGGGGACACCACATACATCAGCAGGTTGGACATGGACACCGCACCCTTGTGGGTGATGAGGTGCAGCTTCCCCAGCACGAAGCCCGTGCCGATCATGAGGAACAGGATCAGCACCTGTGTGCCTACCGAGAGAAATGATTCGATCATACCGATTCCTTCCCGCCCGCAGGGGGCTGCGTCACACACAGCCGGGACAGACGGCTTGCGCCGTCTGTCCCGGTGGGTCACGCTGTGATTTTTTTCTATCTGTATTTTAGTCCTTGTTGTAGCTGTGCGCCAGCGCCACATAGGTCTCATAGCGGGCATCTGCCTCCACCTGAGCCTCGGCAAGAGCTTGGCCGCCGTCTCCGGATACTTGATCTTCAGGCCGGCATAGCGGACCTCGCCGTTGAAGAACTCCTCCACAGGCACAGAGGGCTTCTTATAGTCCAGAGAGAAGGGCTTTTCGGTCTTGTTGGGATCGTAGCGGTACCCACAGGCCGCAGTCCACAGCCTTCTTCATCTCAGCCTGGACATTGTTCATGCCGGCCTTGATGCCGTGGTTGATGCAGGGTGCGTAAGCGATAACGATGGAGGGACCCTTGTGTTCCACAGCCTCGGTGACCGCCTTCATCAGCTGGCCGGGATTGGCGCCCATTGCAACGGAGGCCACATAGGTGTTGTGATAGTTCATCATCAGACGGCCAAGGTCCTTCTTGGCAGTCTTTTTGCCGCCGTCGGCAAACTTGGCGGAGGCGCCCACAGGCGTGGCCTTGAGGACTGGCCGCCGGTGTTGGAGTACACCTCGGTATCCACCACAAAGACGTTGATGTCCTCGCCGGAGGCCATGACGTGATCCAGTCCGCCATAGCCGATGTCGTAGGCCCAGCCGTCGCCGCCGAAAAGCCATACCACCTTCTTGCCCAGCTGATCCTTGTTCTTCAGCATGCTTCTGCGGCCAGCTCGGCAGCCTCACCGGTGAGGGAGGCAGACTCCAGAGCCGCCGATCAGCTTGCGGGCATCGGCATCGTTGGCATCCAGATCGTCGAAGGAGGACAGCCAAGCGTTGATGGCCGTCTCCAACTCCGTGCCGGGGACCAGCGGCAGCAGCTGCTGAGCCACCTGAGCTTGACGTAGGCCCGGCGCTGCTTAGTAGCCAGCACCACGCCCAGACCGTTCTCGGCCTGATCCTCGAACAGGGTACCGTAGAAGGCAGGGCCACGGCCCTCCTTGTTCTTCGTATAGGCCAGAGAGGGGAATGCGCCGGCCCACGCCGTGAGCAGCCCACGCCGTTGACCCAGTAGGTCTTTTCACCATACAGCTGAGTGAGGAGCTTGGCGTAGGGGTTTCGCCGCAGCCTGCGCAGGCGCCGGAAAATTCCACCAGCGGCTGATAGAACTGGCTGCCCTTGAGGGTCTTGCGGTTAAACACGCCCAGCTTGTCGCAGCAGGGACAGTGCGTAATTCCAGTTGGTCTCGTCGTACATCGTGTCGTCCACGGGCTGCATCGTCAAGGCCTTATCCTTAGCGAGACAGGAAGCGGCGCAGCTGCCGCAGCCGGTGCAATCCAGCGTGCTGACCTGCAGGCGGTACTGCAAGCCCTTGGCTCCCTTGGCGGGAACGGTGGTGAAGGCGGCGGGAGCCGCAGCGGGCCTCCTCCTCGTTCACCAGGTAAGCGCGGATGGCGGCATGGGGGCAGACAAAGGTACACTGGTTGCACTGCAGGCACTTGGCGGATCCCAGGTGGGCAGGCTGGCGGCGATGCCACGCTTGTCATACTTGGAGGTACCCAGCGGATAGGTGCCGTCCTGATAGGGGCCAGGAAGGCGGACACGGGCAAATCGTCGCCACGCTGACGGTTGCAGGGGACCACGATGTTCTTCACCACATCCGGCAGGCTCTCGTCCACAGTGCGCTCGTCCTCGGCCTGTGCCCAGTCGGCGGGGACCTCCACCTTCACAGGGCTGTTGATACCGGCGTCCACGGCGGCCATGTTCATGTTGACCACCTTTTCGCCCTTCTTGGCGTAGGTCTTTGACAGCCTCCTTCATATGGCGCACGGCGTCCTCCACCGGCATCACACCGGAGAGCTTGAAGAAGGCGGCCTGCAGGATCATGTTGGCGTGGTTGCCCAAGCCCAGCTCACGGGCCAGACGGTTGGCATCCACGATATAGAACTGCACGTTGTGGCGGGCGATGTACTTCTTCACGTCGCCGGGCAGCTTTTTCTCCAGCTCCTCACCGCTCCAGGAGGTATTCAGCAGGAAGGTGCCGCCGTCCTTGAGCTCGTGGATCATATCATACTTGGTGATATACGACTGAGAATGGCAGGCCAGGAATTCGGCGGCCTTGATTAGGTAGGTGGAGCGGATGGGGCTCTTGGAGAAACGCAGGTGGGACTTCGTGATGCCATAGGACTTCTTGAGTCGTACTCGAAATACGCCTGGGTGTACATACCGGCGTAGTCACCGATGATCTTGATGGAGTTCTTGTTGGCGCCAACCGTGCCGTCGGAGCCCAGACCCCAGAACTTGCAAGACACGGTGTCAGCGGACTCGGTGATGAGAGGCTCATGGACATCCAGAGACAGATGCGTCACATCGTCGTTGACGCCGATGGTGAACAGGTGCTTGCCGCTTTCATCCTTCATGTTGTCGAACACGGCCTTCAGCTGGGCGGGGGTCACGTCCTTGGAAGCCAGACCATAGCGGCCGCCATAGATCTCCGGGGCGTCGCTGCGGTTGGCAAAGGCGGCGCACACATCCAGATACACAGCGCCGGCAATGGCGCCGGGCTCCTTGGAGCGGTCCATGGCGGCGATCTTCTTCACCGTCTTGGGCAGAGCGTTCAGGAAGTACTCCATGTCGAAGGGGCGGAACAGATGGATCTGCATCAGGCCCACCTTCTCGCCCTTGGCACACAGATAGTCCACCACCTCACGGGCGCACTCGCAGGCGGAGCCCATCATCACCATGACACGGTCGGCATCCTTGGCGCCGTAGTAATTGAAAATGTGGTAGTCCCGACCGGTGATCTCGTTGATGCCCTGCATATACCCTCCACCACAGCGGGGATGCTGTCATAGGCGCCGTTGTTGGCCTCCTGAGACTGGTAGTAGACGTCGGGGCCCTGCACGGTGGTACGCATCACCGGGATGCTCAGGGTTCATGGCGATGGCATGATAGTCCTCCAGCGCCTGCACGGTCCAGCAGCTTCTCCACCTTATCCAGATCGATCATTTCGATCTTCTGGATCTCGTGGGAGGTGCGGAAGCCGTCAAAGAAGTGCAGGAAGGGCACCCGGGTCTTGACGGTGGTCAGATGGGCCACGGCGGCCAGGTCCATAACCTCCTGCACGCTGGCGGTGGACATCATGGTGACGCCGGTGGTACGGCAGCTCATCACGTCCTGATGATCGCCGAAGATGTTGTTGGCGTGCTGGGCCACGGAACGGGCAGCCACGTGGAACACGGCAGGCATCCGGTGACCGGCCATGATGTACATATTGGGGATCATCAGCAGCAGACCCTGAGATGAGGTGAAGGTGGTCGCCATAGCGCCGGCCTCCCGCCACGCCGTGGAGCGCGCCGGCAGCGCCTGCCTCGGACTGCATCTCCACCAGCCGCACAGGCTGGCCGAACATATTCTTCTTACCGGCGGCAGACCACTCATCCACCTTCTCGCTCATGGGAGAGGAGGGGGTGATGGGGAAAATTCCCGCTACATCAGTGAAATGATAGGCAACATAGGCGCAGGCCTCATTGCCGTCCATTGTTTTCATGACTTTCTTATCGGACATTACATTGCCTCCTAACGTATCCGTCGCCCGGCAGCAGCCGGTGCGGCATTTTCTATCTGTCGGATGCTGAGTTACGCCTTGATGATAGCGCCCTCGTCGGCAGAGGCAGCCACCTTGGCATACAGCCGCAGATAGCCGTTGGGGATGTTCTTCTTGGGCAGTTCCAGTGTCTTGTAGCGCTCAGCGATCTCCTCGTCGGAGACGTGCAGCTCCAGAACGCCCTCATCCACGTCGATGAGGATCTCGTCGCCGTCGTGAACGATGGCCAGAGGACCGCCCTCGGCAGCCTCCGGGGAGATATGGCCCACGAAGCAGCCGTTGTTGGTGCCGGAGAACCGGCCGTCGGTGATCAGGGCAGCGGACTTGCTCAGGCCCACGCCGTACATATACTTCATGGCCTTGAACATCTCACGCATGCCGGGGGCCGCCCTTGGGGCCCTCATAGCGGATGACCACCACGTCGCCGGCCTCGATCTTGCCGCCCAGGATGGCCTCCTCGGCCTCCTCCCTCGCTGTTGTAGCACTTGGCCTTGCCCACAAAGTGGTGCATGGCGGGGATCAATGGCGCCGGGCTTGGATACGGCGGTGTTGGGGCACAGGTTGCCGTGGAGCACAGCCACACCGCCGGTCTTGGAGAAGGGCTCTTCCACGGTCTTGATGATGGTGGGATCCTCCGGATACTCGTAGACGTAGCCGGCCAGATTCTCGGCCAGCGTCTTGCCGCTGACGGTCATGACGGAGGTATCCAGCAGGCCGCCCAGATGCTGCATGACACGGGGGATACCGCCGGCCCGGTAGAAGGCCTCCATCTCAGGCTTGGCGGCGGGGTTGACCTTGGCAATCTGGGGCGTGATCTTGCTGAGGGCCTCGAACTCCTCCACCACGTTCATATCCAGCTCCGCCTCGTGGGCGATGGCGGACAGGTGCAGCACGGCGTTGGTGGAGCCGCAGATGGCCATGGTGACCTTGATGGCGTTGCGGATGGCCTCCTTGGTCATGATCTGACGGGGGGTAATGCCCTTCTTGCACAGATCCACAATCGCGCGGCCAGCCTCGAAGGAGTGGCGCAGTCGGCCGGCGTAAGCAGCGGGGATCAGCGCGCCGCCGGGCAGGGTCATGCCCAGGGCCTCGGACACGCAGCACATGGTGTTGGCGGTGCCAAGGAAGGAACAAGAGCCGCAGCCGGGACAGGCGGTGTTCTCCAGAGAGTTGTACTCGCACTCGGTGATCTTACCGGCCTTCAGCATACCCAGGGCCTCGGAGATGGAGGTCAGGTCGGACTTACGGCCGTCGAACTCGATGCCGCCCAGCATGGGACCGCCCACGCAGACAATGCAGGGGATATCCAGACGAGCCGCCGCCATCAGCATGGCAGGCACGATCTTATCGCAGGAGGCCAGCAGCACCAGACCGTCCAGCCGGTGGGCCTGCGCCATGATCTCCACGGAGTCGCAGATGATCTCGCGGGAGGGCAGAATGTAGTGCATACCCTCATGGCCCTGTGCCACACCATCGCAGGCAGCGATGGTGCCGAACTCCACAGGCGTGCCGCCGGCAGCGTAGATGCCGTTCTTCACGTACTCCGCCACCTTGTCCAGGTTGAAGTGGCCGGGCACCAGGGTGTTCCAGGTGTTGGCGATGCCGATCAGGGGCTTTCCCTCCTTCAGTTCGCTGTCCGTGTAGCCCATGGACTTGAACAGGGAGCGGGCAAATGCGCTGTCCTCCATGCCAAGGATTGCCTTACTACGGTTTTCCATTGTGTTTCCTCCTTCAAATATGACATATCTCTTTTTCTTATGTTACTGGCCGCAGGCTGCGGCTTGGTTTGGCTGTTATTCTATAATGCCGTTTACAATTCTGAAAATATTATAAAATCCATGGTGCCTTTTGTCAATAGGATATCTTCTGCTTTTCTAAAAAACTTGACTGTTTTCCGGTATTAGTTGACTTTATCTGTGAGAAGGTCTATAATGGTCTGAATTAGATCGGTTCGCAATGTTCTATGATACAGAACGAACAAGGAAGGAAAAGATATGGCAACCACAAAAACCATCCAGTCGGTGGAGCGGGCCTTCTCCATTCTGGAATACCTTCAACAGTGCGGCGGCGGAGAGCGCAGCGTCAAGGAGATCGCTGATGCACTGGAGCTGAACAAAAGCACTGCCTTCGGCCTCATCAACACCCTGACCACGCTGGGCTACCTGCAGCAGAACGCAGATAACCAGAAGTATGTGCTGAGCCTGAAGCTGCTGAGCTTCTCCAACACCATCAAGGTCCAGAACAGCATCATCCGCACCGTCCACCCCTATCTGGAGCAGATCAGCCTGAAATACGGCGAGATCGCCCACTGCGGCGTGGCTCAAGGGGACAGCGTCATCTATGTGGACAAGGTGGAGTCCAGCCGGTCGCTGTCTATCAACACCCAGATCGGCACCAAGAACTACCTCCACTGCACCGGCGTGGGCAAGTGTATTCTGGCCTATATGCCGGAGGATGAGCAGCAGCACGTCCTCGCCGGACCGCTGAAGGCACTGACCTTCAACACCATTGTGGACCCCCGTCAGCTTCAGGCGGAGCTGCGGCACATCCGGGCCGACGGCTACGCCATGGACAACGAGGAGGTGGAGGTGGGTCTGTCCTGCGTGGCAGTGCCGGTGTTCTCCGCACCGGGGCAAGTCTCCTGCTCCATCAGCATCTCCGGCATGACCCCCCGTGTCCGCACTGCCCTGCGGGGGGACTGCTGGACGATCTGAGGCAGGCCTCCGCCGACATCTCCCGCAGTCTTTACGGCTATCAGCCCGCCGCTGACCTCCTGTAACGGGTCCTGCGATCCAACTGTATACCGATCGTCTCACAAAGCGGAGGGGGAAACATGGTTTCCCCCCTCCGCTTTCTTTTGCCTCAGTGCCGCACAGCAGACGGCAAATCTCTCACGGAAGGATCCATTCACTCCTTCCGCAATTTTTAATAGCACGTCACGCCGCCGTCGATGGGCAGGTTCACGCCGTTGAGGAAGGACGCCTCGTCGCTGGCCAGATACAGCACCGCATTGGCCACATCCTCCACGGAGGTCAGGCGGCCCAGCGGGATCTCGTTGAGCCGGGCCTGCTTCTTCACCGGGTCCGCCATCAGAGCCGCCACAAAGGGCGTGTCCACGGTGGCGGGATGGATGGAGTTGCAGCGGATGTTGTCCTTGCCATACCGGGCGGCCACAGACTTGGTCAGCAGGGTGATAGCGCCCTTGGTGGCCGTGTAGGCCTCCGGAGTGTTCATGTGGCCGATGAGGCCGCAGATGGAGGAGGTGTTGATGATGGCGCCGCCCCTGCTTCCGCATCACCGGCAGAACATACTTTGGTGGCCAGAAAGACGCTGGCGGTATTGACCTCCATCATTTTCATCCACTCGTCCTTCACCATCTCCTCGATGGGCTTGCGGATATTGATTCCCGCGTTGTTCACCACCACATCCAGCCGTCCGCTCTCGGAGACGATGCGCTCTACGATGGTCTTCCACGCCTCCTCGCTGGTGACATCCGCCACGGCGCCGTGGGCCTTGCCGCCCTGACGCTTCAGCTCCTCCACCAGCTGGTCGATCCTCTCCTGCACCAGATCCAGGATCCAGACCTCGGCCCCATTCTGGGCCAGCAGCTTCGCCTGTGCCGAGCCGATGCCGCCTGCACCGCCGGTGATAACGATGACCTTATTCTGTACGTTCATGTTAGATCCTCCCTTTCGTGCGCCTTACGCTCTGGTTTCCTTTATCCTTCCACGCCTTGGCGGGGTTCTGCACGCCCATCTTGCCGCCGCTGATCTCCAGCGTGGCACCGGTGATATAGCGGGCGTAGTCCGAGGCCAGAAACGCCAGCGCCCACGCCACATCCATGGGCTCACCGAAGGTCTGCATGGCGATGGCGCTCTTCATGGCCTCGCCGTTGCTGACGGTAAGTGCGTGGGTCATGTCCGTATCGATGACGCCGGGGATGTACCCGTTGACTCGGATGCCGTAGGGGGCCAGCTCCGCTGCCAGCGTGTTCACCATGGACTTTACGGCGGACTTGGTGGCGGCATACACACCGCTGCCCACAGAGGGGAACACCGCCGCAAAGGAGGAGGCCAGCAGCATGACGCCGCCCTTATCCTTCATGGCCTCATACGCAATGCGTGCGCCCAGATACACCGACTTCATGTTGGTGTCCACCGTCTTATCCCAGACGTTCTCCGGGGTGTCGATGATGCTGTACTGGGGATAGACACCGGCGTTGCTGACCCAGATGTCCAGCCCGCCCAGTGCTTCCTCGGCGTGGCGGGCAAAGCCCTTCAGGGACTCGTCGTCGGACACGTCGCAGGTCTCGCCGAAGGCGGTGATACCCTGCGCCTTCAGCTCCTCCAGCGCTGCAGCCAGCTTCGTGGGATTGGTGCCGCAGATGGCCACCTTGGCCCCCAACTGGCCGAACAGCTGGGCGCAGGCCAGCCGATGCCGGCGGTACCGCCGGTGACGACGGCCACCTTGTTGTCAAAACGGATGTTCATGCTCATGACAGGATTCTCCTTTCTATGGTTCCGGTCCCCGGAAAAAAGCGGCCAGGGGACGCCCCGGTGAACGGAGCGTCCCCGGCTGGGAAATGCACGTTTGATTCAGTTACGCAGAGATCAGCCAAAGACGCCTACGGCGTTAAGGATGACCACGGCAATCAGACAGATCACGGAAGCCACGGCGCAGGGTACCGTGACGTACTTCACGGCCTGCTTGGTATTCAGGTGGAAGAACTGACCCATGACCCAGAAACCGGAGTTGTTGTAGTGGTTGCCCATCATGGTACCACTGCCGATGGCCAGCACGGCGGCCAGAGAGAGACAGGCCCAGATCGGGCATCATGGGCAGCACGATGCCGGCAGCGGTCATACCAGCAGTGGTCATGGAACCCACGGCGGACATCATGATAGCGGCAATGGCCCAAGGCACCAGAATGGCGGGGATGGGGCTGTCAGCGATGAGCTTGGACAGGGGCTCCAGAGCGGGGGAATTCTTCAGCACGTTGCCGAAGGCGCCGCCCATAGCGGTGATCAGCAGGGGAGACAGGCAAACCACCAAGCCACGGGCCACCCACTTGTTGAGCATGACCTCGCCCAGCTTTGCCTTGGGCTCATTGTAGGTGTCGGCATACACGCCCAGCACCATCTTGCGCTGCTTGTAGCCCAGATAGAAGGAGTACAGCAGGCCGATGGACAGAGCGATGACCTTGTTGCCGATGGTGGTGCAGATGGTGTAGATAGCGCTGCCCTCGGCGGCATACATCTGAGCAAAGGAGGACACGGAGATCAGCAGCACAGGCAGCAGCAGGGGCAGGAAACCCCTCACCGGTGTGGGGCAGGCCGGGATCCTTGATGAGGATGTCATCCACGCTGTCGGAACCGGTCTCCTCCATGCCACGAACGAACTCAGGATTGGGCTCGATCCACTCCTTCTCCGTCCACTTCCGCAGCAGGAAGTAGGTACCGAAGAAGCCCACGAAGCTGATGACCGGACCCCAGACGATAGTCATACCCAGATCGCTGCCGAACATCAGGGCGATGGCCAGGATACCGGGGTGGGCGGCACCAGGCCGTGGGTCAGAAACAGGCCCAGGCCAGTGAATGCAGCCATCGTAGACATGGAGATGTGCTTCCGCTTGGACAGCATAGAGGCAATGGGCAGTCAGCACCATGGTGATGTCCCCGAAAACAGGGATGGACATGATGAAGGCAGTCAGCGCAGGAGCCAGCTCCATGTTTTGCCCCGGAACAGCTTGATGAAGAAGTTGGCAATGGATTTTGCTGCGCCGGTATCTTCAATGGCCATGGAAATGATGGCGCCAGGATGATGGTGATGCCTACGCTGCCCAGCGTGCCGCCAAAACCGTTGCTGATGTAATCCACGGAACCGGTGACGCCGTAACCCAGGGCGATACCGGTGAGCAGGGCAGTGGTGAACAGCGCCATGACAGGATGAACCTTCAGCTTGATGATCATCAGCATCAAGGCTGCGAAATCGCCACTACCAGAATCAGAATGAATACTCCAGCAGACATAATTGTTTTCTCCTTTTCTCCTATTTTCTCTCTGACTTGCAGCAGGCTCTCGGCTCTCTGCCCGCTTACTCATGCGACACCTTCTCCCTTGCGCCGCATCGGTAAGGGATATTTCCGTTCGCCGTTCTACAGTGTCGATGCCCGTATTTTATTCCCCAAATGGGTCATTTGTCAATATCTCTGCCGCATTTTGTCGTTATTTACATATTTCTTTTCTTGTTTTGTACATTTCAGAGAAAGTTCCTGTGTGCCGCCGGGCATGCACATCTCACGGATGCCCAGACCGGTCGGGCAGGGTGATGACACCGGTCACGTCGGTGGTGCGGAAGTAGAACTGAGGACGATAGTTGTTGAAGAAGGGGGTATGACGGCCACCCTCTTCCTTGGTCAGCACATAGACCTGGCCCTGGAACTTGGTGTGGGGGATGAATGGTGCCGGGCTTCGCCAGAACCTGGCCGCGCTCGATGCCGTTGCGGTCCACACCACGCAGCAGGGCGCCGATGTTATCGCCGGCCTCAGCGAAGTCCAGCAGCTTGTGGAACATCTCGATACCGGTGACGACGGTGGTCTCTTCTTCTCGTCAGTCAGGCCAACAATCTCGACTTCCTCGCTCAGCTTCAGGTGGCCACGCTCAACACGGCCGGTAACCACAGTGCCGCGGCCGGAGATGGTGAAGACGTCCTCGATGGGCATAAGGAAGGGCATGTCGGCCTTACGGTCGGGAGTGGGGATATAGTCGTCAACAGCGTCCATCAGCTCCTTGATGCAGGCATACTCAGGAGCGTTGGGATCGGTGGACTCGGAGATCAGGGCGTTCAGAGCGGAACCACGATGATGGGGGTGTCATCGCCGGGGAAGCCGTAGAAGTCCAGCAGCTCGCGGACTTCCATCTCCACCAGCTCGATCAGCTCGGGGTCGTCGACCTGATCGCACTTGTTCAGGAAGACCACGATGGCGGGCACGCCCACCTGACGGGCCAGCAGGATGTGCTCACGGTCTGAGCCATGGGGCCGTCGGAGGCGGCGATAACCAGAATGGCGCCGTCCATCTGAGCGGCACCGGTGATCATGTTCTTAATGTAGTCGGCGTGGCCCGGGCAGTCGACGTGGGCATAGTGCCGCTTCTCGGTTTCGTATTCAACGTGAGCGGTGTTGATGGTGATGCCGCGCTCGCTCGCCCTCGGGGCCTTGTCGATGCTAGGAGTAGTCCTCATACTGAGCCTGGCCCTTCATAGCCAGATACTTGGTGATGGCGGCAGTCAGAGTGGTCTTACCATGGTCAACGTGACCAATGGTACCGATGTTGACGTGGGGCTTGGTTCTTTCAAACTTTTGCTTGGCCATTTGATAATCCTCCTTAAAAATTTCAAAAAATTCTTTTGTACAATGCAATGTTTTTGCAATTTCACATTGCTTTTTTTATCTGAAAAGGGAAAATAATTTTTGCAAATTTTTCAAAAATCCGCCCTTTTGTTGCGCTTCTCGACAATCTTGTCGGTGATGGACTTTGGGAATCTCCACGTAGCTATGGGGCTCCATGGAGTACTGGCCGCGGCCCTGGGTGGAAGAACGCAGGTCAGTGGCGTAGCCGAACATGTTGGCCAGGGGCACCAGCGCGTCGATCTGCTGGGCGCCGGGGCCGGGCCTCCATGCCCAGGATCTGTCCGCGGCGGCTGTTCAGATCGCCCATGACATCGCCCATGTAGTCCTCGGGCACGATGACGGAGACCTTCATGATGGGCTCCAGCAGGATGGCGTTGGCCTTGCGGCAGGCCTCCTTGAAGGCCATGGAGCCGGCGATCTTAAATGCCATCTCGGAGGAGTCCACCTCGTGATAGGAGCCGTCGTACAGGGTGACCTTGACGTCCACCACAGGGAATCCGGCCACAACGCCGGCCTGCAGGGCGCCGCGGATACCGGCATCGACAGCCGGGATGAATTCCTTGGGAATGGAGCCGCCCACAATGGCGTTGATGAACTCGTAGCCCTTGCCGGACTCGTTGGGCTCCACCTTGATCTTGACATGACCGTACTGGCCGGAACCGCCGCTCTGACGGGCTTGTACTGTGGTGTCCTGCTCCACCCTTCTTGATGGTCTCCTTGTAGGCGACCTGGGGGGCGCCCACGTTGGCTTCCACCTTGAACTCGCGCAGCAGGCGATCCACGATGATCTCCAGGTGCAGCTCGCCCATGCCGGCGATGATGGTCTGGCCAGTCTCTTCATCCGTGTAGGTCTTGAACGTGGGGTCCTCCTCAGCCAGCTTGATCAGCGCCACGGTCATCTTCTCCTGACCAGCCTTGGTCTTGGGCTCGATGGCCACGCGGATAACGGGCTCGGGGAACTCCATGGACTCCAGATGATGGGAGCCTTTTCATCGCACAGGGTATCACCGGTGGTGGAGTTCTTCAGACCCACAGCGGCGGCAATATCGCCGGCCTAGACCTCCTCGATGTCCTCACGGTGATTGGCATGCATCTGGAGGATACGGCCGATGCGCTCCTTCTGGTTCTTCACGCTGGAGTTGAGAACGGAGGTGCCGGTGGCCAGGTGACCGGAGTACACACGGAAGAAGCTCAGACGGCCCACATAGGGGTCGGTCATGATCTTGAACGCCAGAGCGGAGAAGGGGGCGGTGTCGTCCGAGGGACGCTCGTCCTCCTCACCAGTGTCGGGGTTCACGCCCTTGATGGGCGGGATGTCCATAGGCGCGGGCATATAGTCCACGATGGCATCCAGCAGCTTCTGCACGCCCTTGTTGCGGTAGGAAGTACCGCAGGTGACGGGGACCATCTCGTTCGCGACGGTCGCCTTGCGGATCGCTGCGCGGATCTTGGAAGGCGGGGATCTCCTTGCCCTCAAGATACAGCTCCATGATCTCATCGTCGAACATGGAAACGGCGTCCAGCAGCTTCTCATGGTACTCGTTGGCCAGGTCCACCATATCCTCGGGGATGGGCTCGACCCGCATGTCCTTGCCCAGATCATCGTAGTAGATGTCGGCATCCATCTCGACCAGGTCGATGATACCCTTGAAGGTATCCTCGGAGCCGATGGGGAGCTGGATGGGCACCGCGTTGCACTTGAGGCGCTCGTCGACCATGCGCAGGACGTTATAGAAGTCCGCGCCCATGATGTCCATTTTATTGACGTAGATCATACGGGGCACATTGTACTGATCCGCCTGGCGCCAAACGGTCTCGCTCTGCGGCTCAACGCCGCCCTTGGCGCACAGCACCGTGACAGCGCCGTCGAGCACACGCAGGGAACGCTCGCACCTCAACCGTGAAGTCAACGTGGCCCGGGGTGTCGATGATGTTGATACGGGTCTGGTTTCTGGAACCCTTCCAGTAACAGGTGGTCGCAGCGGAGGTGATGGTGATACCACGCTCCTTCTCCTGCGCCATCCAGTCCATTGTAGACGCACCATCATGAGTCTCACCAATCTTGTGGTTGACGCCAGTGTAGTACAAAATACGCTCGGTAGTGGTGGTCTTGCCTGCATCGATGTGAGCCATAATGCCGATATTTCTTGTATTTTTCAGAGTGTTTTCTCGGCATACCATTCTCCTTTTCTCTCTTTGCAGATTACCAACGGAAGTGAGCGAAAACGCCTTGTTGGACTCCGCCATCTTGTGGGTATCCTCACGCTTCTTCACAGCGCTGCCGGTGTTGTTAGCAGCGTCCATGATCTCGCCCGCCAGGCGCTCGGCCATGGTGCGCTCGCTGCGAGCGCGGGAATAGGCGGTCAGCCAGCGCAGACCCAGGGTCTGACGGCGGGCGGGACGCACTTCCATGGGGACCTGATAGGTAGCACCGCCCACACGGCGGGCCTTAACCTCGAGACTGGGCATGATATTCTCCATGGCCTGGTTGAACACTTCCAGAGGCTCCTTCTCGGTCTTCTCCTTGATGATGTCAAAGGCACCGTAGACAACCTTCTGGGCCACGCCCTTTTTGCCGTCAACATGATGCTGTTGACGAGCTTCGTCACCAGCATCGGAGTTGTACATAGGATCCGGCAGGATTTCTCTCTTGGGAACATTACCTCTTCTGGGCACTATGCTTCCCTCCTTCATAAAAATATGATTTCATAGGTACTCAACAGCCCGGTGGCTGTTGTTCGGCCTGCCAAAGAGGTAGTTGTATAAAAACCTTTTCGGCAAAGCTCATTCATGCGTGGAATTACTTGCTCTTGGGGCGCTTGGCACCGTACTTGGAACGGCCCTGCATGCGGCCCTGAACACCCTGGGTGTCCAGCGTACCGCGGATGATGTGGTACCGGACGCCGGGGAGGTCCTTCACACGACCACCACGGATCATGACCACAGAGTGCTCCTGCAGGGAGTGGCCCACGCCGGGAATATAAGCGGTGACCTCGTAGCCGTTGGTCAGACGCACACGGGCGATCTTACGCAGTGCGGAGTTCGGCTTCTTGGGGGTCGCAGTTCTCACGGCGGTGCAGACGCCACGCTTCTGAGGGAGGAGAGATTGGTCTCCTTGTTCTTCAGCGTATTCAGGCCCTTCTGCATTGGGGGGAATTGGACTTGTAGGTAGCCTGTTTCCGGCCCTGCTTGACCAGCTGATTAAAAGTAGGCATGCAATGAACTCCTTTCTAAAGATTTGTTGGGATGACTTTATTTTCCACGGAATAAGAAATTTTATTCCGGAAAAACCGTTTTAACGGCTGGGGACGGCGGCTGCGGCGGTCCCCACGGCGATGCCGGCGGCCCGGCCCAGCTGTGACATGGTAAACTCCGTCACGGCAGGCACTCCCACTGCACGGCAGGCCGCCAGCAGCGGCTCCACCAGTGCCGGGTCGGCATCCTTTGCCAGAAAGACCCGTCCGGCATGACCGGCAGCCAACAGGCGGCGTGTCTGCTTCCAGGCCCACCACCCGGTTTTCGCAAGACAATTCTTCCAGCATGGAGAGCCTCCTCGTTGAAATATCGCCCTGCATGGCAAAAATTCGCAGGCTCCAAAACCCACGCAATTCAGGATTATAGCATAAACCCGTCCCAGCGTCAGTAGATTTCCGGCAAAAATTTGTGCGTTTGGCTGAATTTCTGCCGTGTTTTTCTGGGAAATACACAAAGCCCGCCGGAGCGGATTTTCCCCTGTACTTTCCCGCCTCGACGTGGTATCCTAATATATATTAAGAATCGCCGGATATCATCCGAGCCTATGAAAACAGGAGGGATCGCCATGATCCTCATTCAGAACGCCCACATCAAGCCCATCGTCGGGCCGGAGCTGCCCAACGGCTGCCTGCTGGCGGAGGATGGCCGCATCACCGCCGCCCCCCACATCGACGCCCCGGAGGGCTGCACCGTCATCGACGCAGGCGGCCGTCTGCTGACCCCCCGGCTGCGTGGAAGCCCACTGTCACATCGGTCTGGACAATGAGTGTCTGCGCTGGGAGGGCATGGACTACAATGAGATCGTGGACCCCCTGACGCCGCAGCTGCGGGCCATCGACTCATCAATCCTCAGGACGGTGCCTTCCCCAACGCCCTGCGGGCGGTGCAATCACCACCGCCTGCACCGGCCCCGGCAGCGCCAACGTGGTGGGCGGCACCCTTCACGGTGCTGAAGCTGGCCGGTAAACGGGTAGACAATATGCTGCTGAAGGAGCCTGCCGCCATGAAATGCGCCTTCGGCGAAAACCCCAAGGGCTGCTACGGACAGGGCCTGAAGAAGAGCCCCATGACCCGGATGGCGGTGGCGGCGCTGCTGCGGGAGCTGTTCAAGACCCGGCGTTACCGGGATGACAAGCTGGCCGGGAAGAACCCCCCTTCGACATGAAGCTGGAGGCCATGCTGCGGTCATCAACGGCGAGATCCCCTGAAGTGCCACGCCCACCGGGCCGACGACATCCTCACCGCCGTCCGTATCGCCAAGGGAGTTCGGCGTCAAGGCCACGCTGGACCACTGTACCGACGGCGAGCTTATCTCCGACGAGCTGGCCAGGAGGGCCTGCCGGTATTCGTAGGCCCCACGCTGGGCAGCAAAAAGCAAGGCCGAGCTGCGCCACAAGAGCTTCACCACCCCGGCGCCCTGTACCACGCCGGGCTCACTGTCAGCATCATCACCGACGCCCCGGTGATCCCGCTGGAGAAGCTGCCCATGTGCGCCGGTCTCGCCGCAAACGCAGGTCTCCCCCATGGAGGAGGCGTGGCGGGCCATCACCATCAACCCTGCCCGCAGCTTGGGCATCGACAGCCGTGTGGGCAGTCTGGAACCCGGCAAGGACGCCGATCTGGTGCTGTGGACGGCGGATCCCCTGACCACCATCGGGGCCGAGGCCTACTGCACCATCGTGGACGGCAAGGTGGTCTATCAGGCGGAGTAAGCCAAAATCACCAAAACCCTCAAGATAACATAGAAAGATCCGCACTGTGACACTTCACAGTGCGGATCTTTATGGTTCTTCGGATGCTCGTTCAGCGCAGCCACAGCCAGCCCGCCAGCGCCAGCTGCACCACCAGAATAGCGGGATGCCATAGCGGAAGCACCAGTGTCGGGTCTTGTGATGAAAGCACCACATCCCCAGCAGCGCCCCCACGCTGCCGCCTATGATGGCCAGCAGAAACAATGTCTTTTCCGGCACACGCCAGCGTCCCCGCCTGGCCCGCAGCTTATCGGCTCCGTACACGGCAAAGGCAGCCACGTTGACGATCAGCAGATAGACGCCCAGCCAGTCCGACAGGGCCGCCAGCAGCTCCTGCATCAGCCCTTCAGGCGGCCAGAGCGCAGGCGGTCTTGGCGCCCAGAACGGCGTTGTTGTACACCAGCTGGATGTTGCTCTCCAGGCTGTCCCCGCCGGTCAGCTCCTTGACCTTGGCCAGCAGGAAGGGGGTGGTCTCCTTGCCATGGATGCCCTGCGCCTTGGCCTCGGCCAGAGCCTGCTCGATGGCCTTGTCGATGACCTTGGGATCCATGGGTACTTCTCCGGGATGGGGTTGGTGACCAGCATACCGTTCTTCATGCCCAACTCACGCTCGGCGTGGAAGGCAGCGGCCAGCTCCTCCGGGGTATCCAGTTCATAGTCCACACCGAAGCCGGACTTGCGGGTGTAGAAGGCGGGCAGTTCGTTGGTGCCGTAGCCGATGACAGGCACGCCCTTGGTCTCGAGGTACTCCAGGGTCAGGCCCAGGTCCAAATGGCCTTGGCACCGGCGCAAACCACCAGCACGGGGGTTTTAGCCCAGCTCCTCCAGATCGGCAGAGATATCCATGGTGGTCTCCGCGCCCCGATGTACGCCGCCGATGCCGCCGGTGGCAAAGACCTGGATCCCGGCCATGGCGGCGATCATCATGGTGGTGGTCACGGTGCAGGCGCCGTCGCATGCCCTTGGCCACCAGCACGGGCAGATCCCGGCGGCTGGCCTTGGTCACAGCGTGGCCGGCCTTGCCCAGATAGTCGATCTCATCTGCGGTGAGACCCGCCTTCAGACGGCCCTTGATGATGGCGATGGTGGCAGGCACGGCGCCGTTTTCACGGATGAGCTCTCCACGTTCATAGCGGTCTCCACATTCTGGGGGATAGGGCATGCCGTGGGAGATGATGGTGCTCTCCAGAGCCACAACGGGCTTGCCCTCATCCAGAGCCTTTTGACCTCCCAGGGAAATGTCCGGATAACGATTCAGCATGATTCAGTTCCTCCTGTTGATAAATTCGATTGTCGTTGAAATGTATAGAAACGATAAGGAATGACTTACAGGGCCATGCGCCGCAGCAGCTCCGCCTCCGCTCATGGAGGGGGGATGGTCTCGGCGCCTCCATGGTCATGGGAGGGAGGCCGCCAGACCCGCACGGGCCGACCTCTCCAGATCGCTGCCCTGCAGGTAGGCCCACGTCAGAGCCGCCATAAAGGAATCGCCGCAGCCGGTGGTGCTGACCATCTCCCTTGGGGCAGGCAGGGTCAATCTGCCCGCCCTGATCGGCGGCATAAACGCCGTCGCCTCCCAGTGAGATGAACACCCGATGCAGTCCCTGTCTCCAGCAGGGGTCATGCGCCGCACGGTGGAGGCTGTCGGTGTCGGTGATGGGTACGCCGGAGAGCAGCTCCGCCTCGATCCGGTTGGGCTTGAGGGTGTGGAGCTTGCCCAGCACCGGCCGCAGCTTCTCGGCCTTCACCGTGGACACGGGGTCGGCAAAAATAGGGGCGTGGCAGTTATCCGCCAGCCATGCGATGCTCTCCGCCGGGAGGTTGGTGTCGATGACCACCACCTGACTGCCCTCCAGCAGCTGCTTGCGCCCCGCCAGCACACGGGGCGTCAGATTCCGATAGATGTCCATATCCGACACCGCCAGCTGCATATCCCCTGCTGGTCGTTGATGAAAAGATAGGTGGAGGTGTGACCGCCGGGGATCACCGGGATTGGGAGATATCGATGCCCAGCTCGCCGCATACTGCCGCCAGCTTTTGGGCGTACACGTCGTCGCCGAAGGCCGTGAGCAGCCGCACATCCAGGCCCATGAGGCTCATGTTGTGGGCGATGTTCCGGCCTACGCCGCCGGGGCTCATGCGCACCCGGCCGGGGTTGGAATCCTGTGCCACCAGTTCCTCACTGGGCCGGCCGCCGATGTCCATATTCATGCCGCCCACTACGGTGACATAGGGGCTGCGTGTCACAATATACCCCTTGCCGGCGATGCAGCCCTTTTTCATCAGATTGGAGATGTGCACCGCCACGCTGGAGCGGGTGATGCCCGCCCGGTCCGCCAGCTCCTGCTGGGAGATCATGGGATCCGCTTCGATCCAGTTGAGTATCTGCCGTCCCGTTGGGTCATGCCGCATCCTCCACAAGCAAAACTTTACTTTCTAATCATATGCTTATTATACCATGTGTTCCCACCGTGTTCCTTTTCCATAGGCGGAAAAACTTTTTTGCTCCCGATGGGAAGTGTTTATAATGGTACATGCTGTTAAAAACGATAAACAAAGGTGGATATTACTATGGAACGAATGAAGAATCGCCGCCCTTTTGCCGACCAGGGAGAGCCTGGACGGCAAGGAAGTGGTGGTATGCGGTTGGGCGCGGACCATCCGGGATATGAAGGGCTTTGGCATCGAGCTGAACGACGGCTCCTGCTTCAAGAATCTGCAGGTGGTCTGTCCGCTGATGAGAAAAAGCGCCACAGCGTGGCGCCGCGCTCCTGCGTCACCGTGGTGCCAGCACCTGCGCCCGCGAGGTGGACGAACCTCTTCTCCAGAAAAAGCGCCACAGCGTCCTGCGGTCCAGCAGCTGCGTGGCAACCTGCGCAGGCGGGTCCGCAGTTCTTCCAGGACCGCGGCTTTGTCTACGTCCAGACCCCGATCATCACGGGCTCCGACTGCGAGGGCGCGGGCGAGATGTTCCGCGTCACGACGCTCGACCTCAACAACCTCCCCGGACCGAAGACGGCAGGTGGATTACAGCCAAGGACTTCTTCGGCAAGAGCACGAACCTGACCGTGTCCGGCCAGCTCAACGCCGAAAACTTCGCGCTCGCCTTTGGCGACGTGTACACCTTTGGCCCCACCTTCCGCGCCGAAAACTCCAACACCCCGCGCCACGCCGCCGAGTTCTGGATGATCGAGCCGGAGATGGCGTTTGCCGACCTCGACGACGATCTCGAGTGCATGGAGGCGATGGTGAAGTTCATCATCAACACCGTGCTCGAAAAGTGCCCGCAGGAGATGGAGTTCTTCAACTCCTTCGTGGACAAGGGCCTGCTCGAGCGCCTGCACAACGTGGTGGACAATGACTTCGGCCGCATCACGTATACCGACGCCGTGAAGCTGCTCAAAGAGTCCGGCCACAAGTTCGACTACCCCGTCGAGTGGGGCATCGACCTGCAGACGGAGCACGAGCGCTACCTGACCGAGCAGGTGTTCAACAAGCCTGTGTTCGTCACGGATTATCCGAAGGAGATCAAGGCCTTCTATATGCGCCAGAACGACGACGGAAAGACCGTGGCTGCGGCGGACTGCCTCGTCCCCGGCATCGGTGAGATCATCGGCGGCAGCCAGCGCGAGGAGGATGGTGCGCGCCGCTATCCCGACTAAGCACGCTCTATGGAAAGTTCATGGGCAAGTGCAATCACCTATGCCGAAATGTGGAAGAAGATCAACGCCTGCGCCCAAGAGCACGAAGGCCATCGGCATCCGGGGGGGTGACAAGGTCACCATCTGCATGCCCTAACGCGCCCAGACCCTGTGCATGTTCTACGCCGTGAATATGGTGGGCGCCATTGCCAACATGGTCCACCCCTGTCGGCGGAGAGCGAGATCGCCTTCTATCTGCAGGATTCCGGCTCTATGCCGCCATCACCCTGGACCAGTTTTATCCCAAGTTTGAAAGCGTCCGCAAGGCCGTGGACCTGCCGTGCCTGATCATCACCTCCGTGGCCGACGAGCTCCAAGCCCCTGATGAAGGTGGGCTATAAGGTCTCACCGAGGGCCGCAGGGGGCTAATCCCAAGGTCCCCTCCGGCCGGGCAGGTGTGCTGTCCTGAAGGGAGTTCCTGCGCCGGGGGCGAATATGTGGAGATCTATCAGGTCCGCCGCAAGGCCGAGGACCCCGCCGCCATCCTGTATTCCGGCGGCACCACCGGCGTGACCAAGGGCATCCTGCTGTCCAACCTGCAACTTCAACGCCCTGGCGGCCCAGATCATCGCCACCAACCCCTTCTTCCGGCCCGGCCACAAGATGCTGGCCATTATGCCCATGTTCCACGGCTTCGGCCTGGGTGTGTCCATCCACTCCATGGTGGCCAACGGCGGCCACTGCATCCTGATCCCCCCGTTCACGGCCCAGAGCTATGCCGAGCTCATCAAGTACGCCAGCCCAATCATCGCCGGCGTTCCCTCCCTGTTCGAGGCCCTGCTGCGGGTGAAGGGAGATCGAGGGGCCGACCTGAGCTGCCTGCTGGGCGTGTTCTCAGGCGGCGACAGCCTGAGCGTAGAGCTGAAGGCCAAAGCGGTTTGGCGCCTTCCTGGGAACACGGGGCCAAGGGACCGATCCGGGAAGGATACGGCACTACCGAGCGTGTCACCGCCAGCTGCCTGCTATTTCAGATGAGCTGCGTCATCGGCGTGCCGGACGCCTACCGCATGCAGAAGGTCAAGGCAGTTTGTCATGCTTGCCGCCCGGCGCCTGCAAAGAGCGAGGCGAGACGCAGGTGCTTTCTGAGCTCACTGCTGCGTAAGCACATCGCGAGTACGCCATGCCGTATGACATCGAGTTCAGGGAGGATATGCCCAAGACTCTGGTTGGTAAGGTGGCGTATCGCCAGCTGGAGGAAGAAGAACTCGCCAAGATCAAGGCGGCGGAGGAGAAGTAAGTTTTTCTGCGTTGACGCGGGCAATATGTTCCCCTGCACCGTGCAGGGGACGCGGAAAAGGGCCATTCTCTACGTGATGAAGGGCCGGCCCCTCTAAGAAGAACGCAAGGGGCCTTGCCACCCCACATGCGGTTGTGGAGCGAAGGCTGCTCAGCCTGGAATCGGTGCGGTGTACATGGCTTCGCCATGAATCCTGAGGAATCGACATCCAGCAACCGCGCCTTACTATCGTGAGGCGCGGTGACATTAGAACGGCGGCAGACTGCTTACCAGATGCATTGCTCGCGCCAGCCGCGCCGTGAGAAGTGCCACGATGAGACGGAGGTCAGTTGTGACGCTGCAAGATGGGCAGAGCGGCGGCGGATAATAGAAAGAGATCAAAAGTCGTATAGCAACGCTAACACGAGCAACGCCGCGCGCGAACGGTGCATTCGAAGGCATAAAGGTTATTCAACCTCTAGACTGCCAATCTAAACCTTTCTCTTGGGGGTTTCAAAGGGGATATTCTCTTTCGTGAAGAATATCCCCTTTTTTCCCATGGGCATGGGAACTTATTTCTATATCGAGCAGAAGAATTCTATCCACCGTGTTTCGGAGCAGCGGGTTACGAATATTCTGCGCATTCGCGCGGTACGACAGTGTTTGCAGAACGGCGTCGCGGCGCAGGGCTGGAACTCGGGCGAGGTGAAGACGATGGTGTCGGTCTGGTCGTCGTTCTGGATGATGTCGAGGATGTTTTTGATGGGATAGCCGTGGTCTCTGAGGCGTTGGGTCGTGGTTGATCTTTGCATGGCGAGCATCATTTTGAGCAGGGGTGGTCTCGACCAAATGTTAGTCGAAAAGGCGTGTCTTGCCGACGCGCGCCGTCGGCGGGCGTGAGGTGCTGTTCGCAGTCATACGGGTCGCAGGTGACGAGTTGCGCGCCTGCGGCTTTCGATGAGCGTTTTGATGGGTTCGTAGGAGTGGTGATAGCGGACCTCGTGACTGCGCGCGGTGAGCTCGCTTGCGACGCCGTGCGTCAGGTTGGTGTGGCCGTAGGCAGGGATGCGAAAAAGATCTTGCTCATTTGCTGTCTCTTCGTTGTCATTTCGGAGAAAGATGCGCAGCATATGTTCCGCTGCATGGCCTTGGGCAGGATGGCGACCGCGCTCGTCGTCGCGGAGGAGAGCAGCTCGTCGCCGAGGTGGCTAAAAATGTCGCGCGCTTCTTAGGGGATGACTGGCGCTTTCGCGTTTGACCATCAGGCGTGCTTGATGGTACTTCCATAAATTCAGCCTCTGAAGTATGAGCGATAGTGCTGCTCGGCAAGTTTCTGTCAGGCCATGAGGGCGCGTGAAGACCGTTTTTTTTTTTCGCGGCCATGTAGATGGCGGCGGCGGCGACCATCGTTTGCCGACCGACGTCACCCTGCGGAGCGGTTCATCGGCCGGTGTCAGGTCGCGCGCGATATCGCCGATAGCGCGGCGCTAATGCGCCGGTGAGGTGAAAAAAGAACCAAGGTCAACTTTGCACTGTTTTCCCGCGACAGGTGATGCGGCGCTCTTTGGAGCTTGAGGCCGAGCGCGAGCAGGCTCTTCGAACGCAAGGCGGCGGCGCGCGGCGGAGAGAACTTCGTCGTCTGTGGGAAAGTGGATGTTTTCGTAGGATAAGCGGGTTTGGCAGAGCTGGTAGGCGAGGCGGACGTCTGAGGAAGGATGTCGGGAAGTTCGTCGACGCAGGCAGCG
>VOFB01001947.1_pt1 | contig 44276 bp, 41 predicted proteins | sample 5384141 | NCBI WGS metagenome assembly VOFB01 (sample SAMN12384721, study PRJNA508395) | human gut metagenome | isolation source: healthy gut A | host: Homo sapiens | reverse complement strand
CCGCTTCACCGTGACGCAAGCCGGCCCGGTATCGCTGGGTCTGGTGGTCACGATCAGCCGCGACAGCCAGTATCTCCAGTTCCCCTATTTCAAACTGAGCCAAATTCCCGAAGAAGAGTAACCTGCCATATGCGGCGGACCGTCCGGCGCGGCGGTCCCCCATACAAAACCCGTAAACACTTTATAACAGATGAAAATCAACAATCTTGCCCGTGGATTTCTGTTCGCCGCATCTCTTTGCGGCAGCATGACGCTCCACGCCCAACATGGTCGCTCAACAGCGACAACCCGGCCGTCAAATGGTACGTCGCACCGGCCGGCGCAGCCTACGGATCGCCCGACACCGCACCGCCGGCCCCGAAGAGCGCCTCGAATGGACCGAAGCGACCGTTCCGGGGACCGTATTCGCCGCCTACGTCGATGCCGGCAAGGAGAAGGACCCCAATTTCGGCGACAACATCCATCAGGTAGACCGTTCGAAATACGACCGTGAATATTGGTACCGCACCGAATTCGAAGTGCCCGCCGAGCTGGACAAAGGAGCTGCTTTGGCTCAATTTCCGCGGCATCAACCGCAAAGGCACGATCTTCCTGAACGGCACCCGTCTGGGAGAGCTGGACGGATTCATGCACCGCGGCCGGTTCGACGTCACGAAGATCGTTCGCCGCAGCGGTAATAACACGCTGGCCGTACTGGTCGACATTCCGCGCGGATCGCTGGGCAACAACGCCTCGCCGACCTACATCTGCAGCGCCGGATGGGATTGGATGCCCTACGTGCCGGGCCTCAACTCAGGCATCACGGACAAGGTGTATCTTTCGACGAGCAACGCATTGACGCTCGCCGATCCATGGATCCGCAGCGAACTGCCCTCGACGGCCCGTGCCGACGTCAGCATCCGGCTGGGAGTGCGCAACGACTCGGAACGATACGCTTCGGGCGAGGTGCGCGGCGTGATCATGCCGGGCGATATCCGGTTCTCGACCCGTGTCAACGTCGAGCCCGGACGCACCGCCGAGGTGCGTTTCGACAAAAGCGAATGCCCGGCGCTCTCGATCGACGATCCGCTCCTGTGGTGGCCCAACGGCTACGGCGAACCCAACCTCTACACCTGCGACCTGACCGTCGAGATCGACGGCAAACCCTCCGACACGCAGCGGATAACCTTCGGTCTGAAAAAATACGACTACGACACCAAGGACGGCGTGTTCCACCTCTGGATCAACGACCGCCGCATCTTCGTCAAAGGTGCGAACTGGGGGCTTTCGGAGTACATGCTCCGCTGCCGCGGCGAGGAATACTTCACCAAGGTAAGACTACACAAAGAGATGAATTTCAACATGATCCGCAACTGGCTGGGCACCACCACCGACGAGGAGGTCTGAAGCCTGCGACAAGTACGGCATCATGGTATGGGACGATTTCTGGCTCAATTCGAACCCGATTCTTCCCGACGACATCCACGCCTTCAACTACAACGCCGTCGAAAAGATCAAGCGGCTGCGCAACCACCCGTCGATCGCCGTCTGGTGCGGCAACAACGAAGGCTGGCCCGAACCGCCGCTGGACACCTACCTGCGCGAAAATGTCCGGGTCTTCGACGGCGGCGAACGCTACTACCAGTCAATTCGCACGAAGGACACCTTTCGGGCAGCGGTCCGTGGGGAGCCTACGACCCGCGCTATTACTTCACCTACTACCCCTATCCCTACAACAAGGTCGGCACGCCCGGCTGGGGTTTCCGCACCGAGATCGGCACGGCGGTATTCGTCAATGCCGAGAGCTTCCGCAAGTTCATCCCCGAAGACAAACTCTGGCCCCGCAACGAGATGTGGAACCTCCACTATTTCGGTCAGCAGGCCTTCAACGGACTGCCCGACCAGTACGAACGGATGCTCAACGAGCGTTACGGCAAGGCTGCGGACATCGACGACTTCTGCCGGAAGGCCCAGCTGCTGAACATCGAGTCGAACCAAGCCCTCTACGAAGGATGGCTCGACCACATGTGGGAGGACGCCTCCGGCATCATGACATGGATGGGACAGTCGGCCTACCCCTCGCTGGTATGGCAAACCTATGATTACTATTACGACCTGACGGGCGCCTACTGGGGCTGCAAACGCGCCTGCGAACCGCTGCACATCCTCTGGAACACGGTAACCAACGACGTCAAGATCACCAACACCAACTCGCAGACTTACGAGGGACTCACGGCAACGGCCGGGTGTTCAACACCGACGGCAGGCGCGTGGACGCGCTGACAGGTACGGCGACCGTAAATTCGGCCCCGAACACCGCACTGCGCTGTTTCACGATCCCCTTCTACAAGAACGTCGAGAATATCGCCCGCGGCAAGCGCGTCGTGGCGTCGTCGACCGACGCCGGCAGCCCCGAAGAGATCGTCGACGGCTCGAGTTCACCCGCTGGGGCAGCCGCTATAGCGACCACGAATGGATTTACATAGATCTGGGAAGCAGGATGAACGTCTACGGCGTGGGCCTCAACTGGGAGAACGCCTTCGGCAAGGAGTTCAAGATACAGATTTCCGACGATGCCGAGCACTGGACCGACGCGGCGCACGAGCGCACGGGGCAAGGCCGGCAAGCAGGACATCTTCTTCGACGACGTGAAAGGCCGTTACGTGAAGGTGCAGGGCATCCGCCGCGGCACGGGTTACGGCTACTCGCTCTACGAGATGAAAGTCTACGGCGGCGAGGAGCATCAGGCCGGGCTGAGCGACGTGCACCTGATCCGGCTCACGCCCGCGACGCCGAAGGCAGGGTCGTCGACCGCAACACCTACTGGCGCGGACTGAAACGCACCGACTTCACGGCGCTCAACACCCTGCCGGCACCCCCGTCTGAAGGTGCAGCAGAAGGGCCGCACCGAAGGCGGCAAATACGTGGCCGAAGTGAAGGTCACGAACCTCGCCTCGTCCCCGGCCGTATCGTTCGCAACTTGGGTGCAGCTCCGCCATCCCCGGAGCGGCGAACGCATCCTTCCCGCGCTCTACGACGACAACTATTTCATGCTGCTTCCCGGTGAGACGCAGACCGTCCATGTCGAATTCGACAAGGAGCTGCGGCGACGCCGCGCAGCCCGTCGTAAGCGTCACACCCTACAACGACGGACGCTAAGGGCACCGAACCGTTTCGCTACGGGTTCTGCACTTCCCATGGAGCGCAGGGCCCGGTTTTTACCTCTTCCGACGAAGAGGAGAGCACATAATTCGCTATCTTTGCAAAGAGTCACCGACCCGCCATGAAAAACTACTGCTACTGGGCGCCCTGCTCTGCACGGCCTGCCTTGCCGCCCAAGCGCGCAACCGCTACTTCACGCACCTGACACTCGACGACGGCCTTTCGCACAACCACATCAAAGCCATCGTGCAGGACAGCTACGGCTTCATCTGGATCGGAACCAAAAACGGACTGAACCGTTACGACGGCTCTTCGATCCGTATTTTCCAATGCTTCGACCCGGCGACCGGGCACGGCGACTCGAATATCTCGTCACTCTACGAAGATACGGAACGCCGTCTTTGGTGCGGCACCGACCGGGGCATCTACATTTACACGCCCCTGACCGAACGTTTCGAGGAGTTCACCCACACGACGGAGGAGGGCACCGCCATCACGAACTGGGTCGCCGCCATCGAAAGCGACCCTTCGGGCGCCGTTTGGGCTGTGGTTCCGAACCAAGGACTCTTCTGCTGGCGCAACGGACAGCTCCGGACCTATCCGGTTCCCGGCCCCCAATGCCTCTGCATACGCCGCAACGGACAGGTCTGGGTCGGCACCTACGCCGACGGACTCTACCGCTACAATGCCGCGGAGGATCGTTTCGACGGCTTCCACACCGACCGCGACGGCCGCACGCTCCGCGGCGAATACGTCTTCGCCTTGTGCGAGCACGGCTCATCGCTGGCCATCGCCGCTCACGACGGACAACTCAAGCGGCTCGACCTGAAAACGATGACGCTGAGCGTCATCGACGCTCCCGAAGTGCACGGCACGATGCTGCGCGACGTCGAGAGCTACGACGACGAACTGTGGGTCACCACCCACGAAGGGGTCTTCGTCATCGACGACCGTACGGGCCGCACGACCCATTTCCGCGAGGAGATGCTCAATCCCTACAGCCTTTCGGACAAGAGCTGCAGCGTGCTCTGCCGCGACCGGGAAGGGGGGCATCTGGGTCGGCACACTGCTCGGAGGCGTGAATTACTGCGCCAACCTGAATTTCGTCTTCGACAAATACATCCCCTATGACCGGGAACACGCGGTGCTCTGCAAAAGATCAGGTCGCTGACCGAAGGCCCCGACGGCCGCATCTGGATCGGGACCGAGGACGAGGGAGTCTGCGTCTTCGATCCCGCGACGGGCGAGTTCCGCACCGTCGATTACACGTTTACGCGGCGGCAGCGGCTGCTGAACACCCTCGGCACGATGGCCGACGGCGACCAGCTCTGGATCGGCTTTTTCAAACACGGCATCGGGCGGCTCGACATGCGCACCGGGAAGCTCACGCACTACGACGCCGCCTCTCGGCATCGGCGAGTCGAGCATCTACTCGTTCTGCAAGGACTCGCAGGGCAACCTCTGGATCGGCTCCGGTCAGGGGTCTATGTCCGGCGCTTCGGGAAGGCCCGATTCGAACAGATCGACTTTCTGAGCACCTTCTGGGCCTTCGACATCACGGAAGACTCGCGCGGAAACCTTTGGTTCGCCTCGCTGGGCGGCGGATTATGCCGGTACGAACCGGCCAGCGGCGAACGCCGCTTTTTTTCGCCCATGAAGAGGGAATCCCGCATCGCTGAGTTCCAATGCGGTGAGCAACGTCTGCGAAGACCGGCACGGAACGCTCTGGTTTTCGACCGACCGCGGCGGTTTGTGCCGTTACGATTACGACACGGACGCCTTCCGCAGCTACTCGCTCGGCGAGGGAATGCCCGACAACGTCACCTACCGGGTTCTCGAAGACAGCGAAGGAATGCTTTGGCTCGGCACCAACTACGGGCTGGTGCGGTTCAACCCCGAAACCGAAAAAAATCCGCACCTACACACGCCACAACGGCCTGCTTGGCAACCAGTTCAACTACCACGCCGCCCTGCGCGGCCGCGACGGGAAATTCTGGTTCGGCGGATTCGACGGCATCGTCGGTTTCGATCCCGCACAACACCATTTCTCGCCCAAGCCCGAACCGGCCCTCTACATCACGGGACTGAGCATCAACAACGAGGAGCAGAGCGTCGGGGAGAGGGATCGCCCCCTCGACCGGAGTCCGCTCTTCACCGACCGCATCACCCTCGCACACAACCAATCGAACATCAGTCTCCGTTTTGCCGGCACCAGTTTCTCGCAAACCGGCTCGATCGACTACTACTATGCACTCGAACCGGTAGACACGGGTGGATCGCCGCCGACCGGTCACGTCCGATCTCCTTCGCCCAGCTTCAGCCGGGCAACTACACGTTCCGCATCCGGGCCGTCAACCGCAACGGCGGCTGGCAAAGCGCGGAACGGTCGCTGAAGATCGTCATCCGCCCTCCGTGGTGGGGCACGGGGCTGGCCAAGATTGCCTACCTGCTCATCGTCGCCGGAGGCGCCGCCGCCGGATTCCGCTACTACCTGCGACGCAAACGCAAGCAGATACTCGAACAGCAGCGGCTGTTCGAGGCCGAGAAGGAGAAGGAGCTGTACGGAGCCAAAATCGACTTCTTCACCGAAATCGCCCACGAGGTCCGGACGCCCCTGACGCTCATCAAGGGGCCGCTGGAGGACATCATGGAGATGAACGCCGACCCGAAGCTGGAGAAGAACCTGCATGTCATCCACAAAAACACACAACGCCTGCTGGAGCTGATCCGCCAGCTGCTCGACTTCCGCAACGTCGATTCGAACAAGATGCGGCTCGACTTCGTGCGTTTCGACATTCCGATGCAGCTGCAGTGCATCGTCGAGCGTTTCGAGCCGACCATCGAGAAAGGGGCTTCGCCTGACGCTCCGCCCCGGCGAAGGCTCGTTCAAGCCGCAGCCGACCGCGAGGCGCTGACCAAGATCGTGAGCAACCTGCTGAACAACGCGCTGAAGTACGCCGAACACGAAATCGAGGTGGCGCTCGAACACAACGGCGAAACCTTCTCGGTCCGCGTGACGAGCGACGGCGAGAAGATACCCATACACCTGAGCGAAAAAGATTTTCGAACCCTTTTTCCGCATCGACCGCACGGGGCAGGCTCCCGGGCAGGCATCGGACTGCCGATGGCCCGCTCCTTGGCCCAGCTGCACAAGGGCATCTGTTCCTCGACACGGCGGCTCCGGGCAATTCGTTCGTGCTGACCTCCCGCTCGTGCAAGAGCAATACATCAATCTTCAGGAGCAGGCGGAAACGCTCGCGGAACTCCCGGCGAAGAGACCGAAATGCTGCTGACCGACCCGCAGGAGCCGACCGAGACCGCCTCGTCGGAACAGGACTATTCGGTACTGCTCGTCGAGGACAACGCCGCCATACAGCAGTATCTCGCCGGCCGCCTGCGCAGGGAATGCGTGGTGCTGACCGCCTCCAACGGCGCCGAAGCCCTCGAAATCCTGCACAATCAGGCCGTAGACCTCGTGGTCTCGGACATCATGATGCCCGGCATGGACGGCATGGAGCTGCCGCACGATGAAACGGGAGGAGAACCTGCACTCCATCCCGCTGGTCTTCCTTACGGCCAAGAACGACATGACGGCCAAGATCGAAGGGCTGCACATCGGCGCCGAAGCCTTCATCGAAAAGCCCTTTTCGTTCAGCTATCTGCGTGCCCTGATCTTCTCGATCATGGACAACCGCCGCAAGGGAGCGGGAAGCCTTCATCAAACGCCCCTTCGTACCGGTTCACAACATACGCATGTCGAAGGCCGACGAGGAGTTCATCAACAGGATCATCGCGCTCATCGAAGAACACATGACCAACGAACAGCTGAACGTCGAATGGCTGTCAAGCGCTGCACATAAACCGTTCGAGCCTGCTGCGCAAGGTCAAGAACATCACCAACCTCTCGGTGGTGGACTTCATCCGCCTGATACGTCTGAAAAAAGCGGCCCGCATGCTGCAGGACGGGAAACACAAGATCAACGAAGTGTGCTACGCCGTAGGCATCACCTCCCGTCGTATTTCAGCCGGCTGTTCTACAAACAGTTCGGCATGCGTCCGCGCGACTTCGAAAAGATGCACAAGCCCGAAGAACCGCAGACCGACGGCGGAGACGCCCCGAAACACGCCTGAAAGCCGCCCGAAAAGCGGGAATGCATCAAAAGACTATAGTTAGCCGAATCCTTGCTATTTGAGGCGGGGTTCCGAGCATAATTTTGCGGTAAAACTCCAAAACAAAAAACAATGCACCATCTACTGAAAGCCTGCGCGGCAGCGGTTCTCCTGCTCTGGAGCTGCAACATCACGGCCGACAACAGAAACGGCCGCTGGGAGGTCGTCACCAACTCCGACCACACCGTCACACTGCTCTGCAACGGCGATACGCTCTTGTCCCACGCCGCTTCGACAGCACGTCTCGACGGACGGACCGTTTCGTCGCAGTCGTACCGGAAACAGCAGGTCCGCACCCGCCGCACCCAAGATCCGCTGGGTAAGGCCCTCGGAATCCGCATCCGCCATACCGACCGGGCGCTTCCTCAAATGGAAATCAGCTACCGGCTCTACGACCACGGCCGGTTCGTCACCGTGCAGTCGACGCTCTCCGATAAAAAGGCGTATCGACCAACGGACTGACGCCCGTCGCCGCCGAAAAGCAGTCGCTGCGGCCCGGAGGTACGGCACGCGCCCTGTTCATCCCTTTCGACAACGACTGCTGGATCCGCTACGCGTCGCATCCGCTCGGCTTCGGACGCCTGACGAGCTATGAAGCGACAGCTCTCTACGACAACGACACGCGCCGGGGCTGGGTCTTCGGCTCGGTGGATCACGACCATTGGAAAAGCGCCGTGCGTCTCACCTCGGAGGACGACCGCATCACGGGGATCGTCTGCGAAGCGGGCGCGGCCGACTCACTGACGCGCGACGTGAAGGAACACGGCGCACTGTACGGGCGGCGCGTTTCGTCGCCGCGCTTCCTGATAGGGTGTTTCGCCGACTGGCGGGAAGGGCTGGAGTGCTACGGCGAAGCCAACGCCGCCATAGCGCCGCCGCGGCACTGGGAATACGCCATGCCCGTAGGCTGGAACAGCTGGGGTGCGCTCAGTTCCGGCTCAACTACGAAAACGCCTCGAAGTGGCCGACTACCTCAGGGACCGCCTGCAAGGCAACTCGTTCCACACGGCCGACAATACGCTCTACGTCGGACTCGATTCGGGGTGGAACGCCATGAGCGAGGAGCAGCTTTCCGCGTTCACGGCTCGCTGCCGGGCCAACGGGCAGCAGGCCGGCATCTATTGGACGCCCTTCACCGACTGGGGCTGCAATCCGCGGCAGAAGATGGATCACGCGGAGCAATACACCTTCGGCGACGCCTATCTCTACGCCCACGGACAGCCGCAGAAGCTGGACGGCGCCTATGCGCTCGACCCCACCCACCCGGCCGTCGAGCAGCGGATGAAAATATTTCTCGGAACTGTTCCGCCGCACGGGATTCACCTATGTGAAAATGGACTTCATGACCCACAGGGGCCATGGAGGCCGACAAATGGCACAATCCGGAGATCCGGAGCGGCATCGAAGGATACAACTACGGCATGGCCCTGCTCGAAAAAAATATTTCGGGGACATGTACATCAACCTTTCGATCTCGCCCGTATTCCCGGCTCATTACGCCAACTCGCGACGCATAGCCTGCGACGCGTGGAACAAGATCAAGGATACGGAATATACGCTCAACGCCACCTCATACGGCTGGTGGCAGGACCGGATCTACAATTACAACGACGCCGACCACATCGTCCTGCGCGAAGCCTCCGAAGGAGAGAACCGCGCCCGCATCACATCGGGCATCATCACGGAATCTACATCTGCGGCGACGATTTCAGTTCGGGAGGTCCCGCCGAATCGAAGAGCCGTGCGGAAAAGTTCCTGACCAATCCGCGCGTCAACGCCGCCGCGACGGGCGAAGCGTTCCGCCCGGTAGAGGGCGACGGAATCCGTTCGGAGGACCAGTTCGTATCACGTCCCCGCGACGGCGTGACATACTACGCAATCTTCAACTACAGCGACAAGGAGACCCGGCGCACGATCGACCCGCGACGCTTGGGACTCGATCCTGCGGCCGAGTACATTTCGAGGAGCTATGGAGCGGCGAACACCTGACACCCGCCGCCCAGCAGAAATTTCCATCCCCGGCAAAGACGTCCGCTTCTACGCCATCCGCCGTCGATAAAACCGAATAAACCACATACGATGAAAAAGCTACTGACCCTCTTGCTGACACTGCTCGCAGCCGACATCTGCGCTGCCGAAAAGCCCCTGATCCGCATCCACACCGATCAGACCGACCTCCTGTACCGTATCGACGATCAGGGACGGCTTTTGCCAGAGTTATCTGGGACCGGCCTTCCGCAGCCCGGAAGACCTGCGCCTGCTTCCGGCCGGCGACGAAGCGTTCACGACGTACGGTTCGAAAAAACTATTTCACCCCGGCCCTGCGCCTTACGCACAACGACGGCAACGGCTCCCTGCAGCTCGCCTACGTATCGCACGAAACCCGCTCTGCGGCAGACGGCGTCACCGAGACCAGCATCCTGCTCCGGGACGAGGCATACCCCGTCGAAGTAAAGCTGATCCTAACCGCCTTCGAACGCGAGAACGTCATCAAGAGCAGGACCGAGATCGTACACTACGAGCGCAAACCCGTCACCCTGTACGAATACGCATCGTCGATGCTTCGCCTCGGAGCCGGGAGCTACTACCTGACCGAATTTACCGGAGACTGGGCGCACGAGGTCAACAAGAGCGAGCGCAGGCTCGACTTCGGCAAGAAGGTACTCGATTCGTCGCTCGGCTCGCGGGCCAACATGTTCTGCCCTCCGCTGTTCGCCGTAACCCTCGACGGCCCGATGTCCGAAACCGAAGGGGAGGTGCTTCTGGGCACGCTGGCATGGACGGGCAATTCCGGTTCACCTTCGAAGTGGACCAGAACAACGGCCTGCGCATCCTCTCCGGCATAAACCCCCTTCGCGTCGGAATACTCCTGCGTCCCCGTGAAATCTTCCGCACGCCGGAATTCATCTTCACCTTCAGCACCGGGGCCGGAAGCGCAAGCCGCAGCCTGCACGACTGGGCGCGCCGCCACCAGCTCAAAGACGGCGGCAAGGACCGCATGACGCTGCTCAACAACTGGGAGGCAACCTATTTCGACTTCAACGAAGAAAAACTCGCTGCGCTCATGGACGACGCGGCGGAACTCGGCGTGGACATGTTCCTGCTCGACGACGGATGGTTCGGCAACAAGCATCCGCGGCACAACGACACGCAGGGACTCGGAGATTGGGACGAAACCCGCGGCAAACTGCCCGGCGGCATCGCCGGACTGGTCGAAACTGCCGAGGGGCAAGGGCATCCGCTTCGGTCTCTGGATCCAGACGAAATGGTCAATCCCCGCAGCGAGCTGTATGAAAAGCACCGCGACTGGGTATTGCGTTATCCCAACCGCGACGAAGCCTACTTCCGGAACCAGCTGGTGCTGGACCTCGCCAACCCCGAAGTGCAGGACTTCGTCTTCGGCGTCGTGGACCGTCTGATGACGGAAAATCCCGGCATCGCCTACTTCAAATGGGATTGCAACAGCCCGATCATCAACGCCCATTCGGCCTTCCGCGTATCGAGCACAACGACCGCGTCGTAAGCGGCGATTACCTGATGAAGGCAGGTTTGAAACTCTTCTCGACGGACCGCGCCCGCAGCGTCGTCGTCGAGCTGAAAGCCGAATGACGGGAAGCGGAAACGAAGAACCGAAAAACAGAGGAAACTCCGGATGCGAATGCACATCCGGAGTTTTCATTTGCCCCTCCCAACAGATTAATGTCGTAACGGTTACCACGCAAGTTGGAGGTTCGCTTCAGGATTTTCACCTTTGCCGCCATAGAAATCTAACGAACCTGATATGACTATAAAAACCTGCAAATTTCGTATTGGCGATGTCTATTTGTTCCATGCGACAGACCCCGGTTGCGAAAGCGGAACGTCGCTGTGGGGAATCGTCAACGACCGGGACACCGATGGCCGCATCTGTCTGGAAACTTCCTCGGCGGATCTGAGAAAAGTATAATCATTGGACTTTTCTGCCCGCCGAATACCTGTTTTGCAGACTTTCCACGCGCGAAGAATTAAGGGACTTCTCTTTTAACCTGAACCGCAATTAATTGCGTAAATTTTAGTGAGCAATGTCGCTCGAATAACTAAAATTATTTATTTTATGAGTTACAACAACTTCTACATGCGCCTGCGGGTCAAGGCGGTTCAGGAATTTGACAGGATGTATCACGAGCCCGAATACAAGGCCAAATGCCACAAACGGGTCTGGAAGCGGCTCGGATGCTACATCTTCGGCATTTCGTATCAGAGTTATCTGGATTATCTGAAAATGGATGTTTCGGACGTTCCGGCAAGCCCAACTCAAGCTGGTGGACAAACTGCTGGAGCGCGAACTTGAGCGGATGAAACGCCCCGTCCGGCCGGAAAAAACGGGGGAGTTGAAAAAAGAACCTGTAGAACAGGGGTGACGCCAACTTTTTCAGCGGCGGGGCGGGCTTTCGGGTCCGCCCCGTTTTTTCGGTCCGCAGCGTTTCAGCTTACCGGATTTCCGCCCTCCTCCTCCCCGTCCTGCATTTCAGTCATCCTGTCCAATACCCCTGCTATGCGCTCCCCAAGGACGCCATCACCCGCTCGTCGTAATAGGTGGACAAATCCACGTTCGGCAGCACGTCCGACATAGCCATCGCCATCAGTTTGGAGCTAAGCACCGTCAGATAGATCAGCGGAATATACGGGGACCTGCTTATCCCGTCGGTCCGAACCGTGATCCGCTGCTGCGGAGCCGCCAGACGCCCCGGTTTTTGGCCTTTTTTCTCGATGTTCCACAGCACGTTCTCTTCGGCCTGCGTGACATAAAGGTTGAATGTCAGATCATCCACATATTCCGCCCGGTCAACCCAAAATCGACGCCGTAATCTTCGGCCGTGGGGTCGGCGCAGATGCCGCAGTCGGGCATGTCGCACATAATGGCCCGCAGGATGATGTTTTTGTCGGCAAGCTCCGCGGACCGCATTCGGCCCAATGCCGCAATGCAGATACTGACCTGCATCGTGTAAAAGTGGCTGATGGCCCGCAGGGCTTTCTCGAAATCGGGGTCGTTCCGGTTCATCGTGGAATTTTTGCGTTGTTCATCAATGCGTGTGCCGTTTTAGACCCGGAACACCAGTTTGAAAAAAGGGCGGCTCCGACCGAACAAGTGACGCAACTTCACTTTAATGAAGAATTCAATGCGGAGACCGCCCCGGCTGCCAGATTTCAGGGACCGCTTCCGGCGCAATGCCTGCCGGCTGCATCCGGAATGCGGGATTGTACGTGTCGCTCAGTGAGCCTATGACGCCCGCCGCGCCGGATCGTGCGGCGTGAGGGCGTTCCCCCGCTCCCCGGCCCAAAAACGGACGTCCTGCCGCGCAGAACCTTGCGGCAGGAACGTCCGGCCCGTATTGTGCCAGAGCAGTAAAATATAATGGGGATTTTGGGCCTTCGGGTAATTCCGGAATCGGATGCGGCGGGACATTTTCTTCGGTTTTCGTTGGTGTGAATCCGCGCCCCGCAAAGGCATAAAAAAGCAAGGGACGCGATAACATTCCGACCAGAAGGTATTAGGAAACCCCGAATGAGAAATGTACCGCGCCCTTGCAAGTCCCGTCCTTACGGACGGAACAAAACAAGGGCTGGCAACATTTATACCTGTTCCTAAAAAGTTCCTAATTTTTCTGGGTCGGTATAAAGAGTTGCTGCTCTTTATTATGTCCGTCGGCTATGCCGAGTTATGATAATTCCGCATAATAGTCGGTTTTGATTTCTTTTAAGTGGCTTCGTGCCACCCCTTTTGGGAAACTTTTTGCAGACTATTTGCTGAATGTTAAGCAAATATAGCGAAAATATGGACAGGGCAAAGCGGTTTACCAACTTTTTTCATAATTTTGTAGTTATGAAAAAGAGCGTCAACTTCTTCCGAAAAGAAACAAGCCGACCTGAAACAGCTTGTCGGTCTCGTCCGCGAGCATGTGAAGAACGTCGGAATGGTTATTCTTTACGGCAGTTACGCCCGGAATACCTATGTCGATTACGACCAGCGCATCGAGTTCGGCGTGCCGACCTACTTTATGAGCGATTACGACATACTGATCCTGACGCGCAAGCCAATCGGGGCGATTGAGTATTCGCTGTATGACAAAATTGCCGACGCTTTTTTCAGCACAAAAACAGGCCGTTCCATACGAAGCCCCAATTTATCAATTATGGAATAGCGGACTTCAACTATGCGCTCTCAAAAGCCCACTATTTCGAAACGGAGATAAAACGGCAGGGAATTATTCTGTATGATTCGGGAGAATACAAGTTGGCCCGCCGCCGCAAGTTGAATTTTGACGAGATTCAGGAGCGAGCGCAGAAGTATTATGATGACAATTTCAAACCGAAAGCGATTGAGTTCATTCTTTTTAAATATTGATTCTTATAATAGAAAGAATTATAAAATGGCTTCATTTAACTTGCACCAAAGCCAAGAAAATTTTTTGCGCATAATAGAATTAGTATTTACTTTATATAGTCCCAAAGAACAAACTTACTTAATTGATGAATGCGTTGCAAGCGGTTCACGACCGAAATATTCAAAAGCGTTTCCAACACGCCGGAAGAAGAACGGCTTTCGACCTTTTGCAAAGGGCTTATGTCGAATCCCGCTATAATCCCGATTTCGAAATTACCAACATCGACGTTGCTGCCGAAAGTCGAACACCTGCGCGACATCGGGAACGGGTCTGCACCGCGCAGATCGACTACTATAACAACGCTTGTAACCGACCGACAAAAATAATGGACAAAATAACTCGCAAATACTGATTTATCAGACCGAGGACGGACAAACCAAGATCGACGTGCGCCTGCAGGATGAAACAGTGTGGCTAACAGCGCATGCTGGCCGAATTGTTTCAAACAACCAAACAAAATATCAGCGCTCACTTAATAAATATTTATCAAGAAGGTGAGTTGCAGAAGATCGAACTGTCAAGCAATTCTTGACGGTTCAAACCGAGGGCACGGGAAGTATCCCGCGAAATTGAATATTACAACCTCGACGCGATTATCTCGGTAAATACCGCATTCAGTCGCATGTGGCCACCCGGTTTCGCCAATGGGCAACGCAGCATATTCTGCAAAATTGTCAAAGGTTTCGTGTTGGACGATGAACGACTGAAAAATCCGGACCTCCCGTTCGACTCGACGAACTGTTACGCATTCAGGATATTCGCAAGAAAAGCGGTTTTATCAGAAAGTTATCGAAATATATGCGACGAGTGCGGACTATGACCCCGCGCAGAGTTCCGAAACTCGCGTTTCGGGATTGCAAATATAAACTGAAAAATTTATTCTGCAAAATTTTCCGGCGAATTTTGTCGCAAAACGATGTCCCCGGCCTTCGGAAAAGCCGGGGACACCCGTATGGGAAACCCTTATATCCGGGCGGCGGAATGAACCGGCCTGCCGGGAACCGGGGAATTAACGAACCAGGAAACCTTCGTCGGCACGCACCGGGATGGGCAGCTGGGCATAAATACCATCCTGGAGCTTGCTGCGTACGGCCTTGAACGCCTCGATGGTGACATTCACGTCCTCGAGGGTATGGACTGCGGTCGGGATGATGCGCAGGATGATCTCGCCTTTCGGGATTACGGGGTAAACGACCATCGAACAGAAGATGCCGTGGTTCTCACGCAGGTCAACGACCAGGTTCGTAGCCTCGGGGATGCCGCCCTTCAGGAAAACGGGCGTCACGGGCGAATTGGTCACGCCGATCTCGAAGCCGTTCTCTTTGAGGCTGCTTTGCAACACGCGTACGATCTCCCAGAGTTTCTGCTGGTATTCGGGGTGGTTGCGGATCAGCTCCAGGCGTTTCAGGGCACCGATAACCATCGGCATCGGGAGCGACTTGGCGTAAAGCTGCGAACGCATGTTGTAACGCAGCAGGTTGATCAGCCAGCGGGGGCCGCAGACGAATGCACCGATACCGGCCATCGACTTGGCGAAAGTGTTGAACAGCACGTCCACGCCGTCGGCCACGCCGAAATGCGACGCCGTACCGCGGCCGCCCTCACCCATCGTACCGAAGCCGTGGGCATCGTCGACCAGAAGGCGGAACTGGAAATCCTTTTTCAGGGCCACGATCTCGTCGAGCTTGCCCAGATCGCCCTTCATGCCGAAGACACCTTCGGTAATCACGAGCACGCCGCCGTTCTGCTCTTCGGCCAGGTCGGTGGCATGCTGCAATTGCAGGCGCAGCGACTCCATGTCGTTGTGGCCGTATACGAAACGCTTGCCCTTGTGCAGGCGCAGGCCGTCGATGATGCAGGCATGCGCTTCGGCATCGTAGACCACCACGTCGCGCGGCGTCAGCAGGCAGTCGATGATCGAAATCATGCCCTGATAACCGAAGTTCAGCAGGAAGGCGTCCTCCTTGCCGACGAACTCGGCCAGTTCGCGCTCGAGACGCTCGTGGTAGACGGTCTGGCCGCTCATCATGCGGGCGCCCATCGGGGCCGCCATGCCGAACTGTGCGGCACCCTCGGCGTCGGCCTTGCGGACTTCGGGGTGGTTGGCCAGCCCGAGGTAATTGTTCAGACTCCAGTTGAGCATCTTCTTGCCCCGGAAAGTCATGTGGGGGCCGATATCGCCTTCCAGTTTGGGGAACGCGTAATAACCGTGGGCGTACGACATGTACTGACCGATAGGGCCACCTGCATTTTTCTCCAGGCGTGCAAAAATATCAACCATAATGTATATAATTTAATGTTAGTTTCCGTTCCGGACGCGCAAAAGTACAAAAAAACCCTTTTTAGCCATCAAAATTAGCCGTTTTTTATTCGGCAAGGGTACGCATTTATACTTATTTCCGGATATTTAATATGGAAAAAGGCCGCTTTCGGCGGCCCGGAGAAGAGTTTTGTTTATTTTTTATTTTTTCGAACGGCGGTCTATCGCATCGACGATCACCGCGACGGCACCGTCGCCCGTCACGTTGGTCGCCGTGCCGAAGCTGTCCATGGCGATGTAGGTGGCGATCATCAGCCCCGCAAGCGTCTCGTCGAACCCGAGCATCGACTCGAGCAATCCCAGCGCCGCCATGATCGCACCGCCCGGCACCCCCGGTGCGGCGATCATCGTCACCCCCAGCAGCAGAATGAACCCCGCGAAAGTCCCTGCCGGAATATCCAGCCCGCCCAGCATCGAAACGGCCAATGCACAGGCCACGATCTTCATCATCGACCCCGAAAGGTGGATCGTGGCACAGAGCGGTACGACGAACGACGCCAGCTGGGGGCGCACGCCGAGCCGGAGGGTCTGCGCCAGGGTCACGGGGATGGTGGCGGCCGACGATTGCGTGCCGAGCGCCGTGACATAGGCCGTAAGCATCGTACGGAGCATCCGCAGCGGGTTTTTGCGGGCAACGAGCCCGGCAATGGAGAACTGTGCGAGCAGCAGCACGACGGTCATGAAGAAGATCACCACGATCAGCTTCACGAAGACGCCCAGCACCCCGGCCACCTGCCCGGACTGGGTCATCGAAAGGAAGATTCCGAAGATATAGAAGGGCAGCAGCGGGATGATGACGCCCGCGATCACGCGGTCGATGATCGACTTGAAATCGTCCATCACCCCTTTGAGTTTCACGCTGTGCGTATAGGCCATCCCCAGCCCGAGTACGAAGGCCAGTACCAGCGCCGACATGACACCGAACAGGGGTGGCATCCCAACCGTGAAATAGGGTGCGGGGGCCGTTGCGGCCGCGTCGGGCAGCACGGCTGCGGCGCCTTCGAGCAATGCGGGGAACAGCGCCCGCCCCGTGAGGTAGGTGCCGAAGCCCGAGAAAAGGGTGAAGGCATAGGCCAGCGCCGCCGTGAGGGCCAGCAGGCGCCCGGCGTTGCGTCCCAGGTCGGCGATGCCCGGCGCCACCAGCCCGAGGATGAGCAACGGGATGACGAACGAAAGGAACTGGCCGAAAATATCATTGAACGTAAGGGCGATACGCGTCGCCCACACAGGGAAGAAAAAGCCGCAGCCGACCCCGAGGCCGATGGCCAGCACGACGCGCGGCAGCAATCCGAACCTGAATTTCATAAGGAATGGTTTTTGTAAAGGTAGAAAAATATTTCCGTTTTAGCTATCTTCGGCTTTGCCTCAGACAGGCGGCGCCCCGGCAAAATGCAAGTAAACTTGCTTTTGCCCCCGGCATATACTATCTTTGTGGTATGACTTCATTATTCCATGACATCATCTTCGGCCCGGTACATTCGCGGCGGCTGGGACTCTCGCTGGGGGTCAACCTCCTGCCCACCGAGTCGAAACTCTGCTCGTTCGACTGCATCTACTGCGAATGCGGCTGGAATGCCGAGCATCCCGGCGCGCGGCGCTTCAACGCCCGCGAAGATGTCCGCACGCAGCTCGAAGCGACGCTGCGCCGCATGGTGGCGGACGGCACGCCGCCCGACGTCATCACCTTCGCCGGCAACGGCGAGCCGACCCTGCACCCCGAATTCGAAGCCGTGATCGGCGACACGATCGCCCTGCGCGACGAGCTGTGCCCCTCGGCCAGGGTTTCCGTGCTTTCGAACGCCACGCAGCTCCACCGCGAGGGCGTGCGCCGTGCCCTTCGCAGCGTGGACAACAACATCCTCAAGCTCGATTCGGCCTTCGACGCCACGGCACGCCTGATAAACAATCCCCAGAGCCCGGCCTATTCCGTACGGAGGGTCGTCGATCAGATGAAAGGCTTCGACGGGCACCTGACCGTGCAGACGATGTTCCTGCGCGGGGAGTTCGACGGGCAGCGGGTCGACAACACCACCGAAGAGGAGGTCGCGGCATGGCTGCGCCTGATCGGCGAAATCCGCCCGCGGCAGGTCATGGTCTACTCGCTCGACCGCGACACCCCGTGCCGGACGCTCGAAAAGGTGCCGCGCGAGGAGTTGCGGGCCATCGCCACCCGCGTCGAGGCGCTCGGCATCCCCTGTTCCGTAGCATAAACCGCACCGCACCATGAAACACCTCCTGCTGCTCCTGTCGCTTGCGGCCGGCTGTACGGCCGCCGCACAGAAGCGCCCCGCAACGGGCGGACTGTCCGCTTTACAGGACAGCATCTGGCAGTGGGCGGCAGACAACAAGGCTACCGATCCGGTCGCAAACGCCATCTACGCATCGGCGGTCAACGAACCGGACGGGGTCATAGACGTACACATGATCCGTGCCGACACGGCGATGAAAGCCCGCTTCCGCCGCCGCGTGCACGACAGCCCCCTGATCCGGCTCCACGGGTTCGACCCCGACACGACACCCTATCCGCCCGCACCCGAAGGGGCTGCCCCGCCGGATGGGCTCACGATGGAGGCCGAATACGCATTTTATCCCGCCTGCACCGAACATATCCGGCTCACAATCCGCCACAAAGGCGATTCGACGGTATATTTCGGGAGCGACTACACCGTCTGCCGCTTCCAGCACGGACGGTGGGAAACGCTGCCCGTCGTCAATGCGTGGAACTCACTGCTGACCGGCATCGGGCCAAACAACCTGTCCCGCACCGAAGTACCGCATCCGGCACCGACCGCCGAATACACCTACGGGTTCACAGCCCGGCTCGCACCCCGCATCTACCCGGCCCGGTATGCGCGTTACCGTATCTGCAAACAGGTGTACAAGACCTGTCCATACCGTTCCTACCTGCTCACGACCGAGTTCACGGTGACGCCGTTCGTCCCGTTCACCCGCTTTGCGGAACCGGCGCAGGGGCAGGACATCCAATTTTGATCCACAGCCATGCAAATACTCCTTTCCTGCGCCAAAACGATGGCCGAAAACAAGCCGGCCGAAATCCCCCGAACGACCCTGCCGCGTTACGCCCGCGAGGCCGCGGAGCTGGCACTGCAGCTAGCGACGCTCACCACCGAAGAGCTGGAACGCATGCTGCGCACCAACCGGCAGATCGCCGCGACCAACCGCCGGCGTTACCGGCAGTTCCACGGCGAAGAGGCCCTCCCCGCGCTGCTGGCCTACACGGGCGTCGTATTCAGGCATATCGCCCCGGAGCGATTCACCCCCGGGGATTTCGAATACGCACAGCAGCACCTCAACATCACGTCGTTCCTCTACGGGCTGCTCCGGCCGCTGGACGCAATCCGCCGCTACCGGCTGGAAGGGGACGCCGTATTGCCGGGGCACGACGACCAAACGATGTTCGGGTACTGGCAGGGACGGCTGACGGAGGCCTTCCTCGAAAAAATCCATGCCGACGACGGCATCCTGGTCAACCTCGCCAGCAGCGAGATGAAGCGCCTGTTCGACTGGAAACGCATCCGCCGCGAAGCGCGTATCATCACGCCCGAATTCCGCATCCGCGAAGGCGACCGTCTGAAAACCATCGTGGTCTACACGAAAATGTGCCGCGGGGAGATGACGCGCCACCTTATCAGAAACCGGATTACGGATCCGGAAATGCTCAAAGAATTCGAATGGGAAGGGTTCCGGTTCGACGCCGCGCTCAGCCGGGGCGACGACTGGACGTTCACGATGTAACACGGCCGCAGGAAACCGAAGAAGAACCCTCCGGCTCAGTTTCATTGCCCCTGGTCGACGAACAGGAGCCTGTCCGTCCGGTAACCGCGTCGTTCGGCCAGCCCCCGTTCGAACGGATGGTCGTAGCGGGCGACCTCCTGCCAAGAGCCCATGTAGCACGCCTGATCGAACGACGGCACCGGAGTGCGGTCGGTACGGTCGGCGGCACGGCCGTATGCCACGCCGATGACAAGCAGCGCGGAGGCCAATAATACGATCGCGATTTTCACTTCCCGAACGGTTTTCAGGGAGCATGTGACAGATTTTATGCCGCAGCACGGCAAACAGGGCTGGACGGTTTTATTTCCCCGCGGCGAGCAGCGCCCGCAGGATACCCTCCTCGTCGTAACCGCAGAGGGCGTAGAGCTGAGCCGGGGTTCCGTGCTCGACCCACTCGTCGCCGATGCCCAGCGAGTGTACGGCCACCTCGCAGCCGCGGGCATTGAAAAATGCCGTGACGGCCTCGCCGACGCCCCCGCGCAGGGAACCGTCCTCGACCGTGACCACATGGCGGAACTCGGCACCGACCCCGGCCAGCAGGGCCTCGTCGAGCGGTTTGGCGAAGCGCAGGTCGTAATGCGCCACGCTCACGCCCTTCGCCGCGGCGCGTTCCGCGGCACGGGCGGCAGCGTTGCCGACCGTCCCGACCGTCACCAGCGCCACGTCCGTACCTTCGCGGAGCCTCCGTCCCCGGCCGACGGGCAGCGCCTCGAAGGGAACGCCCCGCCACAGACGTCCCGCACCGTTGCCGCGCGGGTAGCGGATCATGAAGGGATGGCCGTATTGCAGACCGGTATACATCATGTTGCGGAGTTCCAGTTCATCCATCGGCGCAGCGATCGTAAGTCCCGGCACGGCACCGAATGCAGCCATGTCGAAGACCCCGTGGTGGGTCACGCCGTCCTCGCCCACGATGCCGCCCCGGTCGAGGCACATCACCACGGGCAGATCCTGGATCGCGACGTCGTGGATCACATTGTCGTAAGCCCGCTGCATGAAAGACGAATAGATGTTGCAGAAAGGCACCATGCCCGCAGCGGCCATCCCGGCCGAGAAGGTCACGGCATGGCCCTCGGCGATACCCACGTCGAAGCAACGCGACGGCATGGCGTGCATGAGCATGTTCATCGAACAACCCGACGGCATGGCAGGCGTGACGCCCACGACCCGCGGGTCGAGCCCGGCCAGTTCGACGAGCGTCTCGCCGAAGACATCCTGGTAACGCGCCGCAGCGCCCGGCGAGGCGATCCGCTCGCCCGTATCGGGATTGAAACGTCCGGGGGCATGCCACGTGGACTGGTCGTGCTCGGCAGGCAGGTAGCCCTTGCCCTTTACGGTCATGACGTGCAGCAACTTGGGCCCTTCGATGTCGCGCAATGCCTGAAGCGTGCGCACCAACTCCTTGAGGTTGTGGCCGTCGACGGGGCCGAAATAGCGGAAATTGAAGCTCTCGAAGAGGTTGCTCTTGTTCAGCAGCCCCTGTTTCACGGCGTTGCCCGCCTTCTGGCAGAGGCGCAGCAGGCGCGGCGTATGCGAAAGGATGCCCCACAACCGTTGCTTGAAGCGGTTGTAGTGCACCGATGTCGAAATCTTGAGCAGGTAGTTTTTCAGCGCGCCCGTGGCCTGATCGATCGCCATGTTGTTGTCGTTGAGAATCACCAGGATATTGGTGCGTTTGCTGGCCCCGGCGTTGTTGAGCCCTTCGAACGCGAGCCCGCCGGTCATCGAACCGTCGCCGATGACCGCCACGACCTGATGCCTCTCGCCCCGCATCTCGGCAGCCTTGGCCATGCCGAACGCCGCCGAGATCGACACCGAGGCATGCCCGCCCCCGAAAGCGTCGTAGGGGCTCTCGGACATGCGCGGGAAACCGCTGATGCCGCCCAGCAGGCGTTTGGTCTTGAACGCCTCGCGGCGCCCGGTGATAATCTTGTGGGCATAGGTCTGGTGCCCTACGTCCCAGACGATCTTGTCCGCGGGCGTATCGAAAACGTAGTGGAGTGCGGCGGCGAGTTCCACGCAGCCGAGGCTCGACGCCAGGTGCCCGGGATTTACCGAGCACTCGTCGATGATATAGCTGCGCAGCTCGTCGCAGTAGGTACGCAGTTCCTCCGCCGAGAGTTGCTTGAGGTCGCGGGGAGAATTTATTTTTCGGAGTAATTTGTATTCATCCAACGTCATGGCAGCACAAAGATAGCGCAAGGAGCGCGACAAACCAAACTTGTTTGAGTTTGTCCGAACCGCAGCCTATCTGAAACGAGGTTAAAGATAGCACAAGCCGAGCACAATGCCAAATTTATTCGGACATTGCCAAGGCGAAGCCTGTGTTCCGTAAAACAGCTCAGACCGGACATGGCGCCGTTTTTTCCCGGCATAGCCGCCATACCGCCTATTTTCTGTAAAGATAGTCATTCTTGCGTTTTTTTCAATAAAAATTTTTATCTTCGCGTTACGGTAAACCCCATCGTACAATGAAATACAAGCGAATACTACTGAAACTGAGCGGCGAATCGCTGCAAGGTTCGCAGAAATACGGGCTCTCCCCCGAAGTGCTCCAGTCCTACGCCGAACAAATCAGGGCGGCTGCGGCCACAGGCGTCCAGATCGGCATCGTCATCGGCGGAGGCAACATTTTCCGCGGCCTCACGGGCGCAAAGAAAGGCTTCGACCGCGTGAAAGGCGACCAGATGGGCATGCTCGCCACGATCATTAACTCGCTGGCCCTGCAATCGGCACTGGAGGACAACGGCGTGAAGGCCAAGGTCCTGACCTCGATCCGCATGGAACCCATCGGCGAATACTACTCCAAGGCGCGTGCCATCGAATACCTCGAGGCGGGGTATGTGGTCATCATCGGCGGAGGCACGTCGAACCCCTATTTCACGACCGACTCGGCTTCGGCGCTGCGCGGCATCGAAATCGAGGCGGACGTGATGCTCAAAGGCACCCGCGTGGACGGCGTTTACACGGCCGACCCCGAAAAGGACCCTGCGGCCGTCAAATTCGACGAAATAAGCTTCGAGGAGGTGCTCGACCGCAGGCTGAAAGTCATGGACCTCACGGCGTTCACCCTTTGCCGCGAGAACGGACTCGGCATCATCGTCTTCGACATGGACACGCCGGGCAACCTCGGCAAGGTGCTTGCCGGGGAGAGGATCGGGACACTTGTAAAAAAATAAGATTATGGCCACAAAAAAGAGCAACAAGCAGCTATGGATCATGCTGGCGCTGATCGCAGTGATCATCGCCGCAATCCTGTTACTGCCCTCGTGCGGCAGCCGCGGCGGCAAAGCCGAGGCGGATACCGAATCGACCACGCTGGTCAAGGCGGGCGACAAAGCCCCCCGACTTCACCGTAGAGATGTTCGACGGCACAAAAACCTCCCTCGCAGAACTCAAAGGCAAAGTCGTGTTACTGAACTTTTGGGCCACCTGGTGCCCGCCCTGCCGGCAGGAACTGACCCGCGTGCAGAAGGACATCATCGACCGTTTCGCCGGCCGCAACTTCGTATTCCTGCCCATATCGCGCGGCGAAAAGCGGGAAGACGTGGCGGCGTTCCGCGAAAAGACGGGCTATACGTTCCCGATGGGCCTCGACCCCTCGCAGGCCATTTACGACCGTTATGCCTCGAATTATATCCCGCGGAATTTCCTGATCGGCGCCGATGGTAAAGTCGTGCTGGCAACAGTAGGTTACGACGCCGAAGAGTTCGACGAAATGATCAAAACCATCGAAAAAATACTCGAATAATATGGATACCAAGACGATTCTCAACGATGCCTCCGGCCGTATGCAGAAGGCCATCGACCACCTCGAAGAGGAACTTTTGAACGTGCGCGCGGGAAAAGCGTCGCCCAATGCCCTGAACGGCGTAATGGTCGATTATTTCGGCTCGCAGGTGCCCGTATCGGGCGCGGCCAGCGTCACGGTTCCCGACGCCAAGACGATCCTGATCCAGCCGTGGGACAAGAACATGCTGCGCCCGCTGGAAAAGGCCATCATCGACTCGAACATCGGGCTGACGCCTTCGAACAACGGCGAGCAGATCCGCCTGTCGATCCCGCCCCTGACCGAGGAGCGCCGCAAGGAGTTGGTGAAACAAATCCGCAACGAGGCAGAAACCGCCCGCATCAGCCTGCGCAATGCCCGCCGCGACGCGGTCGAGGCATTCAAGAAAGCCCAAAAAGAAGGTATGCCCGAGGATGAGTCGAAGGACGGCGAAGCACAGGCCCAGAAATTGCTGGAGAAATTCACCAAGACCCTCGACGAGGCGCTCCAGAAAAAGGAGAAGGAGATCATGACGGTATAAATCCGTCCAGCACATAGTTAAAATCCGGCCAGCACAGTATGTTGGCCGGATTTTTTCATATCTTTGTCCGTTGTAACGATCCGCCTATGAAAAACATCCGCTTCGGGCTCTGCATCCCGGCATGCCTGTTCGCACTGTTCTGCTCGCAGCAGGCATCCCCGCAGGGATATGTCAAGCTCAATGTCCCCTATGCTCTGGTGGGCGTGGTGAATCCCGCCGTGGAGTTCGCCATCTCGCCCAAATCGACCTTGCAGACCGACATCGTCATCTCGCCATGGAAGTCGATCAACGAAAAGCACATGCTCTTCGCCATCTTCATGGGCGAATACCGCCGCTACTTCAAGGAGCACAACCGGGGCTGGTATCTGGGGGCAAACATCGGCATGATGGCCTTCGACATGTCGAAACCTTACATCGAAGGGTGGAAACTGAAATTCGAAGACCGTTACTGCAAAGGATACGGCATGATGATCGGCCTCTGCGTGGGTTATGAATACCAGTTCGGGAAACGCTGGCTGCTCGACGCTTTCCTGGGTTGGGCATGGATGGACAGCCATTACAACGGGTACAGTTTCGACGGCCAGGTCGACATGTACCCCCACCGCCCCGTACAACCCGAACACCCCGACCCGTTCAACGGCTCTTCGGAGTGGTATCCCAACAAGATCGGCGTCTCGATCGGGTATCGCATCTTCACGCCCCGCAACAAACAGCGGACAGCGGACGTGCGCTAAACAGCAGTTGCAGACTGCGGCAGGCAGCCATGCACGGAAAGTCCGCAACTCCGGAACCAAAGGGAGCAGTACTCCCGGAATGCGGGCAACCGGAAACAGCGGCCGGCCCGGGAACCTAAACCCGGGGTAAATTGCAGCGGGCCCTTCCGAGGCACACCCGCCACAACCCCGCCCCGGTCAGGCGACAACCCGGAATCGCGGCAGGCAGCAACCCGCCCCGCGGGAAACAGGATCCGAGCCCTTCCGAGGATACGGAAGCCCCTCCCATCGCAGCATACGCAATGCCGCAAAATAAAGAACCCCGCACCTTCCGGCGCGGGGTTCTACCATTCAAAACTTTATTCAGAGATTATTTCACTTTCGGGCCGGCGGCTACGAGCTTCTTACCCTCTTCGTTACCCGTGAACTTCACGAAATTCTTCACGAAGCGGTTGGCGAGGTCTTCAGCCTTGACGTCCCAATCCTTGGCGTTCTTGTAGGTGTCGCGCGGATCGAGGATCTTGGGATCCACGCCCGGCAGCGCCGTCGGGATCTTGAAGTCGAAGATAGGCAGCGTCTTGGTCTCGGCCTTGTCGATCGAACCGTCGAGGATGGCGTCGATAATACCGCGCGTATCCTTGATCGAGATACGTTTGCCGGTGCCGTTCCAGCCCGTGTTCACCAGGTATGCCTTGGCACCGGCCTTCTTCATCTTCTTCACCAGTTCCTCACCGTACTTGGTGGGGTGCAGCGAAAGGAATGCCGCGCCGAAGCATGCCGAGAAAGTCGGGGTCGGCTCGGTGATACCGCGCTCGGTACCCGCCAGCTTGGCGGTGAAGCCCGACAGGAAATAGTATTTGGTCTGCTCGGCATTGAGGATCGAAACCGGGGGCAGCACGCCGAATGCGTCGGCCGAAAGGAAGATCACCTTCTTGGCAGCCGGGGCTTTCGATACGGGTTTCACGATATTCTCGATGTGGAAGATCGGGTACGAAACGCGGGTGTTCTCGGTTACCGACTTGTCGGCATAGTCGATCTTGCCCTTCTTGTCTACCGTCACGTTCTCCAGCAGCGCGTTGCGGCGGATGGCGTTCCAGATGTCAGGCTCGTTCTCCTGCGAGAGGTTGATAACCTTGGCGTAGCAGCCGCCCTCGAAGTTGAATACGCCGTCGTCGTCCCAGCCGTGCTCGTCGTCGCCGATCAGCTGACGCTTCGGGTCGGTCGAAAGCGTGGTCTTGCCGGTGCCCGACAGGCCGAAGAAGATAGCGGTCTCGCCCTTGGCATTGGTGTTGGCCGAGCAGTGCATCGAAGCCATGCCCTTGAGCGGAAGCAGGTAGTTCATGTAGGAGAACATACCCTTCTTCATCTCGCCGCCGTACCAGGTGTTGAGGATAACCTGCATTTTCTCGGTGAGGTTGAAAACGACGGCCGTCTCGGAGTTCAGACCGAGTTTCTTGTAGTTCTTGACCTTGGCCTTCGATGCGTTGAGCACGACGAAATCGGGCTCGCCGTATTTCTCCAGTTCGGCGTCGGTCGGACGGATGAACATGTTCTTTACGAAATGGGCCTGCCATGCGACCTCCATGATGAAACGGATCTTGAGGCGCGAATTCTCGTTGGCGCCGCAGAAAGTGTCCACGACATAGAGTTTCTTGCCCGACAACTCCTGGGTAGCGAGTTTCTTCAGCTCCTTCCAGGCAGCCTTCGTAACAGGCTTGTTGTCGTTCTTATACTCGTCGGAAGTCCACCAGATCGTATCTTTCGTGGTCTCGTCCATTACGAAGAACTTGTCTTTGGGCGAACGGCCGGTATAAACGCCGGTCATCACGTTCACGGCACCGGTCTCGGTCAGCTGGCCTTTTTCGAAACCGCGGAGGCCCTTCTTGGTCTCCTCGCGGAAAAGTTCGTCGTACGACGGATTGTACACGATCTCGGTCACACCCGTGATCCCGTACTTTTTCAAATCCATTTTGTCCATAACAATTGTTATTTTTAATAAAACATCAAATCCTTGATTAACCTAACGTCGAAAATCCGCAAGACCGGACTTTAACCGCACAAAGGTAGAAAAACTTTTACACTTGTGAAAAAACTAACAGTGAAAAAAGCAAAAAAAATCCATTATTTTTTCCGATAAGCGTATATGATTCATTTATAAGCAGGTACCGCATCCCGGACAGTCGCACGGAAAGCCGGCTCGATACCCTACCACAAACATACGGCCGGAATCCGCAGCGGCGCTTCGCAGGATGGAATTCGAGGCGGACGCATAGGCCCCGCTTCGGTCGAAACACTCATCGACGGCGCACGGCATGCCCGCCCGACGAAACACCGCCGGACATAAGCAATGACGGGAGCGGCGTCTGCGGGGCAACCGCATCGCAATCAGGGAACTGGAAGTATTTTCCGACAATCCGCCCGGCAGCCGGAATGAACCCGACGCACGAACTCCGAAAAAACCGGAACGAAAGGGGACGATATACCGGAATTTTTTCTATCTTTGATAAGTCAGCCCTATAAAAACATCGTTACTCGTTCCGAATAATGCGCCCGATAAAAATACGCCACGACAGGATCTGCCTGAAACCGTTTTCGATCGAATGGATAAACTACCATAGTTTCTCCATCGTGTTGGTTATTTCCGGGACATTCTTCTGCTGTTATTTCGTCTCCGACCTCATTCACGGATTCTGGGATCGGTACTGGCTCGCCGCGCTTCTGCTATTCGGCGCCGGCTTTGCCCTCTATACGATCCAATGCCGGAAACTGAAATTCAAGAGTATCCCGCTCTCCGGGCAACACGACGGACTGAAAGAGCAGATACGGAAACTGCTGGCCGACGGGGGATGGAGGATCGAATACGACAATCAGCGTTATTTGCAGGCCGTAAACCGAAAGGGCATCCCCTTTCTGGACTGCGACCTGCTGATCTTGGGGTGGAGAAGCGACGAAATCCGGTGGGCCCTGGTCTACGACCCGTGGTATAACATGGCGGGGGGAATATTTACGTTCAACAGATACGGACGGAAAACCGTAAAGGCGATAAAGGCACTCGCCGGCAATTCGGCGGAAGCTCCTGCTCCCCGGAAACTCGGATAGACCATGGCCGGGCTTTATTTCCACATACCGTTCTGCAAACGCATCTGCGCCTACTGCGACTTCTACAAGAGCGCCCGGCTGGAGCAGATGGACGGCGTAACGGCCGCCATGCACCGCGAACTGGACGAACGGCAGGATTACCTGCGCGGCGAAGCGGTCACGACCCGCTATTTCGGCGGCGGCACGCCTTCGCTCTACGCACCCGCCGCGCTGAAAGGACTGCTGGATCATGCCGCGCTGCTGTTCGACTGCTCCGGCACCACGGAAACCACCCTCGAGGCCAACCCCGACGACCTGACGGAAAATTACCTCGACGGGCTGCGCGAAGCGGGCATAGACCGGCTGTCGATCGGCATCCAGTCGTTCGACGACGGGTGCCTGAAGCTGATGAACCGCCGCCATACGGCGGCACAGGCCATCGGTGCGGTGCGGGCGGCACAACGCGCCGGGTTCGGGAACATCACCGCCGACCTGATCTTCGGCATTCCCGGCTTCGGCGGGGATTCGCTGAAAAGATCGCTCGACGGAATGCTGTCGCTCGGCGTACAGCACATTTCGGCATACCATTTGACCATCGAACCCGATACGGCCTTCGGCCGCCGTGCGGCACGGGGCGAGTTCCGCGCCGTGGACGAAGAGGTCAGCGAGGAGGAGTTCCTCACGGTGCACGATACGCTTACGGCCGCCGGATTCGAGCATTACGAGGTTTCGAACTATGCCCTGCCGGGATTTCGAGCCCGTCACAACGCCTCCTACTGGCATGGGACGAAATACCTCGGCATCGGGCCCGCAGCCCACTCGTTCGACGGCGAAGAAAGGCACTGGAACGCCAGTTCAGTGGAAAAATACATAGCAGGCGCTCCCGCCGGGAAGGAAGTGCTGACCCGACGCGACCGGTTCAACGAATATGTCATGACGGCGCTCCGGACGGTCGAGGGGATCGATCTGGAAGAGGCCGCGGCACGTTTCGGAGCAAAACGGCTGGCGCGGATGCAGGAAGAGGCAGCACCGTTCCTCCGTTCGGGTACGCTCCGCATAGCCCGGGGGCGGATGGCCCTCCCGCCGGAAAAATTCCTGATTTCGGATGCCGTGATCGGGGCACTTTTCGAAACATAACACGACATGCAACGATGTGAAACAGAAATGTTAAGTTATTATTAAATATTTTTACTAATTAATCGAACAAGGTTGTTTTATATAAATATAAGTATTACCTTTGCAGCGGTTTTCAACCGATTCATCGAGTAAATTACAAACAAGCACGACAAATATGAGTAATGCAAAACTGACTCCCGACTACCTTTTCGAGGTGAGCTGGGAGGTCTGCAATAAGGTCGGCGGCATCCATACCGTCATCTCGACCAAAGCACAGACCGTAACCCGTAAATTCGCCGACCGCTATATCCTCATCGGGCCCGACCTCCAGCACGAGGGGGCGAACCCCGAATTCGAGGAAGACCCCGACATGCTGAAGGCATGGCGCCAGAGCGTATACAGCGACGGCCTCCGGATCCGCGTGGGACACTGGAAAATCAAGGGCGAACCGACGGCGATACTGGTGGACTTTACTTCGCTGATTCCCCGCAAGGACGAAATACTCAAGAAACTCTGGGAGACCTACCACGTCGATTCGATCTCGGGACAGTGGGACTACATCGAGCCCGTGCTCTTCGGCTATGCCGCGGGCATGGTCATCGCCTCGTATGTCGACAATTTCTGCAACGCGACGGACAAGATCGCCGCGCATTTCCACGAGTGGATGACCGCCGCAGGCGGACTCCACCTGCGCAAACACGCCCCCTATGTGGCCACGCTCTTCACGACGCACGCCACGGTCATGGGGCGCTGCATCGCCGGCAACGGCCTGCCGCTCTACAACGACCTGGCCAAGTTCAATGCCGACGAACTGGCCCGGCAGTTCAACGTCGTGGCCAAACACTCGATCGAGAAGATGGCCGCCACATACCACGACGCCTTCCTCACGGTCAGCGACATCACGGCCAACGAATGCAAATACCTGCTGGGGCGTGAACCGGACGGCATCACCCCCAACGGGTTCGAAAACGACTTCGTATGGACGGGCGAGGAGTACGACGCCAAACGTGCCGAAGCCCGCACGGCGATGATCTCGGTAGCCGAAGCCTGCCTCGGGCACAAGTTCCGGAAGGAACCGCTGATCGTCGGCACCAGCGGCCGCTACGAATTCCGCAACAAGGGGCTCGACGTATTCATCGAGTCGCTCAAAAAGCTGGCCGCCTCCGACCGTCTCAAACGCGAAGTCCTGGCCTATGTCACCGTTCCGGCCGCCAACCGCGGCCCGCGTGCGGACTTGCAGGCACACCTGGCCGACCCGGCCAGCCCGATCGACGGCGGACAATACAAGTATTCGACCCATTACCTCGAATACCAGAACAGCGACCCGATCGTGAACGCCCTGAACGGCAGCATCCTCACGACCGACGATTCGAAGGTGAAGGTGATCTTCGTTCCGACCTACCTCAACAAGGCCGACGGCATCTTCGACAAGGATTACTACGAGCTGCTGGTGGGCATGGACATCACGGTATTCCCCTCCTACTACGAACCGTGGGGCTATACGCCGCTCGAATCGGTGGCATTCTCGGTGCCGACCATCACCACGACCCTCGCAGGGTTCGGGCTGTGGGTCGACAAGCAACGCGAGCACCTGGGCGTGGAGGTCATCCGACGCGACGACTACAACGACAAGGAGGTCGAGGAGAAGATCGCCGACTCGCTGCTGCGCTTCAGCGCGCTGGACGAGAAACATGTCTCCGAGATGCGCGTGTCGGCCTACGAAATCTCCGAAACGGCGCTCTGGGAACACCTCTTCGCCGCCTACGAGCAGGCCTACTCCGAGGCTGTCGAAAGTTCGGTGATCCGTACCAACCGCGCCGTGCTCGACGAGAGCAACGCCCGCAACGAACAGATCAATTTCGTACGCCAGCAGCTCTTCGCCGAGAAGCCCAACTGGAACCGCATGATGGTCGACAAAACCCTGCCCAAACGGCTGCACGCCCTCGAAGAACTTTCGCGCAACCTCTGGTGGTGCTGGAACCCCGGGCCCCGCGACCTGTTCGAAGGCATCGACCCGGCACTCTGGGCCGAATGCGAGCGCAACCCGATCGCTTTCCTCGACAAACTGAGCGTGGAACGCATAAAGGGGCTCGAACGCGACGAGGCCTTTCTCGGGCAGCTCGACGCCGTATATGCGCAGTTCCGCGACTATATGAACGAAAAACCCGCCCCGAAGACCCCCACGATTTCGTATTTTTCGATGGAATACGGCCTGCACTCGTCGCTCAAGATTTACTCGGGCGGCCTGGGCATACTCGCGGGAGACTACCTCAAGGAGGCCTCGGACAAGAACGTCCCGATGGCAGCCGTGGGCCTGCTTTACCGGTACGGCTACTTCACGCAGCGCCTTTCGGCACAGGGGGCGCAGGAGGCGACCTACGAGGCACAGAATTTCTATAAACTCCCGATCTCGCCCGTGCGCGACGAAGCCGGCAACTGGCTGACGGTCACCATCGCCTTCCCGGGGCGTACGCTTTCGGCGCGCGTCTGGAAATGCCAGGTGGGACGCACGGACCTCTACCTGCTCGACGCGGACTTCGAGGCCAACCTCGAAGAGGACCGGCAGATTACGCACCACCTCTACGGCGGCGACTGGGAGAACCGGCTCAAGCAGGAGATCCTGCTCGGGATCGGCGGTATCCGCGCGCTGCGCAAGCTGGGCATCAAACACGACGTATTCCACTGCAACGAGGGACACGCCGCATTCATCGGCATCGAGCGCATCCGCGATCTGGTGACCCACAAGAAGCTCTCCTTCTCGGAGGCGCTGGAGGTGATCCGCTCGTCGTCGCTCTTCACGACCCATACGCCGGTGCCCGCCGGGCACGACGCCTTCCCCGAATCGATGATCCGCCAGTACATGTCGCACTACCCCGACGTGCTGGGAATCACCTGGGAGCAGTACATCAACCTGGGCAAGACCAACCCCAACGACCCCAACGAGAAGTTCTCGATGTCGGTGCTGGCCTGCAACCTCTCACAGGAGGTCAACGGCGTATCGTGGCTCCACGGCGAAGTGTCGAAGGAGATCCTGGGCAACATGTGGCCGGGTTATTTCAAGAACGAACTCCACATCGGCTATGTCACGAACGGCGTACACTTCCCGACATGGATCGCGACGAACCTGCGCCGCCTCTACGCCCGCTATTTCGCCGACGGCTTCGAGGGGCACGCCTACGACATCCCGGCATGGCAGAAAGTCCACAACATCCCCGACGGGGAGCTGTGGGCCGGGCGCATGCACCTCAAGAACAAGCTCATCAAGCATATCCGCAAGCGTTACAGCGACCCCAGCCAGGTGCGGCTCGACTCGCCGCGCCAGATGATTCAGGTCATCGAGGGCATCAAGCCCGACGTGCTGTCCATCGGTTTCGCACGCCGCTTCGCAACCTATAAGCGCGCCTACCTGCTCTTCACGAACCTCGACCGGCTCTCGGCCATCGTGAACAACAAGGAGCGCCCCGTGCAGTTCATCTTCGCCGGCAAGGCCCACCCCAACGACAAGCCGGGGCAAGACCTCATCAAACGCATCGTCGAAGTGGCCGCCATGCCGCAGTTCGTGGGCAAGATCCTCTTCCTGCAGAATTACGACATGGAGCTGGCACGCCGCATGGTGCAGGGCGTCGACGTATGGCTCAACACCCCGACCCGTCCGCTCGAAGCGTCGGGCACGTCGGGCGAGAAGTGCGTCATGAACGGCGTGCTCCAGTTCTCGGTACTCGACGGATGGTGGGTCGAAGGCTACAAGGAGGGCGCGGGATGGATGCTGCCCATGGAACGCACGTTCGCCGATCAGGGCTATCAGGACGAGCTCGACGCCGAAATGATTTACAACACCATCGAGGAGCAGATCGTCCCGAAATATTACGACCGCGACAGGGACGGCGTACCCCACGCATGGGTGGAGTCGGTCAAGAAATGCGTTGCCGACATCGCATCGAATTTCACGACCAACCGCATGCTAAACGACTACGAGGAACGGTTCTACAACAAGCTCGCGGCACGCAAGCACCGGATCGTCGAAGGCGGCTACAAGCTGGCCCGCGAGATCGCGGCGTGGAAGCGCAAGGTTTCGGCCGCATGGGACAAGGTCCGCGTGATCGACGTACAGCGCGTAAAAATCGACAACAAGGCGATCTTCGTAGGCGAAAAGTACCATTTCGAAGTAACCGTGGACATCGCCAGCCTGCGTCCCGAGGACATCGGCGTGGAGATGGTCATTGCACAGCAGATCGTTGGCGGGCAGAATGCCAACGTGATGCACACGATCGGGCTCAAGCACACCAAGACCGAAGGCAGCCGCGTTACCTACGCACTGGATTATACGCCCGACGAAGCCGGCACGTTCGACGTGGCGCTGCGTATTTTCCCGGTGAACCCGCACCTGCCCCATCGCATGGATTTTGCATTGGTAAAATGGGCTTAGCCAATTTGGCCCTAATAATGTAAAAAAGATATGAATTTTCGGAAATGCGATTGCCTTTTCGCAAAAATTCAGCTATCTTTATAGAACGAACCGTATTTTTAGAAGGACATGTCAGCACTTACTTTCGACAAAAGCGAATTGGGCAACCTGGAGTATTCGCTCCAGCGCGAAATGCTCTCGACAGACCGTATCGGCGGATACATGAGTACGACGATCGTCTGCTGCAACACCCGCCGCTATCACGGACTGATGGTGGCCCCCATCGACGACAGCGGCCGGACCTATGTCCTGCTCTCGTCGCTCGACGAGACCATCGTCCAGCACGACCAGACGTTCAATCTGGCGCTGCACCGTTTCAAGGGGGTATACGAGCCGCGCGGACACAAGTATATCACCGATTTCGAGTATACGCCGACGCCGACGATCACCTACCGCGTGGGCGGCGTGATCCTGCGGAAGGAGATGCTGTGGATACACAAGCGGACGCAGCTGATGATCCGCTACACGCTCGTCGAAGCGAATTCGGAAACGCACCTGCGGCTGCGGCCTTTCCTCGCCTTTCGCGACAAACACGCGCTGACGCATGCCAACATGGAGGCCGACGGACACTCCTACCCCGCCGTGAACGGCGTGAAGTGCCGTCTCTACAACTCGTTCCCGTGGCTCTACCTCCAGACGAGCAAACCCGGCGCGGAGTTCGTGCCCGCGCCCGACTGGTATTACGGATTCGAATACCAGCAGGAGCTGGCCCGCGGATACGAGGGGTACGAAGACCTGCTCACGACGGGCTATTTCGAAACGGAACTCAAGAAGGGCGAAAGCATCATCTTCTCGGCCTCGCTCGACGAAATGGGATCGGTCAAGACCATCGAAGAGGTATTCGCCGCATCCATCGCCCGGCGCACGCACAAGATCGACTTCATCAGCTGCCTGGAGCACTCGGCGCGGCAATTCGTCATCCGGCGTCCCGGCGACCGCACCGAAGTGGTGTCGGGCTACCCGTGGCACGGGGTTTCGGGGCGCCAAACCTTCGTTTCGCTCCCGGGCATCACGCTCGAACAGGGGCATAAGGAGGACTGTATCGACGCCCTCGACACGCTGGTGCGCGAAATGCGCGACGGCATGTTCACGGGCAACGCCTCGGCGGCCGTCGCAGCAGATGCCCCGCTGTGGTTCTTCTGGACGCTCCAGCAACTCGAACGGGAGGTGGGCGGCAAGCAGATATGGAAAGCCTACGGCCCGGCCATGAAAGACATACTGGAGAGCTACCGGCGGGGAGTCGGCGGCCGCGTCGCGCTGCATGACAACGGGCTGGTGTGGGCCGCTGCGGACGACGTCCCGATGACATGGATGAACGCCCTGATCGACGGCCGCCCCGTCACTCCGCGCAACGGTTATCAGGTAGAGGTGAACGCATTGTGGTACAACGCCGTATGCTACACGCTCGAGCTGGCCGGCAAACACGGCGACAAAGCCTTCGTCAAGGCCTGGGAGTCACTCCCGGCACGCACGCAGGCGTCGTTCGTCGAACTGTTCCGCCTGCCGGAAGGCTATCTGGCCGATTTCGTAGGGACGGACGGGCCCGACAAATCGACGCGCCCCAACATGATCGTCGCCTGCGGGCTGGATTACAAGATGCTCGACGAAGAGCTGCAACTGGAGGTGATCCGCACCGTACGCCAGCACCTGCTCATCCCCAAGGGGCTGCGGACACTCTCGCCCCGCAACCTGCTCTACAAAGGTTCGCAGGAAGGAGGTTCGCCCGCAGAGCGCGATTTCGCGGGCAAGAACGGTTCGGCATGGCCGTGGCTGCTGCAATTCTACGTCAAGGCATGTTTCGATATCGACGGGGATGCATTCCTGCCGCAGGCCCGGGAGATACTCGCCAATTTCGACGAAGACATCCAGAGCTACGGTATCGGGTCTATTTGCGAGCTTTACGATGCCGACCCGCCCTACGCATCGCGCGGAGCTATCTCGCAGGCGTGGAGCGTCGGGGCCGTGCTCAATATCCACAGCATGATCCGCGAGCGCACGAAGGAGGAGGCCCGGGAAAGCAACACCGCTGGGAAAGCCGCGAAGGCGGTGAAGCCCGTGGCGAAAAGTACTGCCAAAAAAGCTGCGGTAAAGAAAACCGCAACGGACAATACACCAAAGAAAACTGCGGCAAAGACGGCCATCGCAAAAGAGGCCGCAGAAAAGAAACCCGCAGCGAAAAAGAGTGCGGAGAAGAAACCGACGGAAAAAAAGCCGGCCGCAACAAAGGCCGCGACAAAAAAGATAAAGACTGGGAAATAACAGGCTGTGACGGGAGGAAAATCCTGCCAAGGCGGGATTCCGGGGCGTCCGGACTTGCAACCGCGGCTTGTGGCCGTGAGCCGGGACGTTCCTGTGAGAGGAAAGGTAAAAATTGCAAAACAAGGATATAGTTATGAGAGTTTTAATGTTCGGTTGGGAGTTCCCGCCCCACATCGCGGGTGGTTTGGGAACGGCATGTTACGGGATGACCCGCGGGCTGGCACGCAACGATGTCGACGTAACATTCGTAGTACCCCATGCCTACGGCGACGAGGATCAGCGATTCACGCACGTCCTGAATGCCAGTGACGTGGAGGCGCTTTACGGATCTACGGGAAGCGGCGCGGACGATATTCTCGAGAAGATGTCGTTCATCCACATCGACTCGAACATGGTACCTTACATCTCCCCCGAAGAGTACGAACAGTACCAGGAGCGCTACGTCAAATCCGGACAGAAAGTCTGGTCGACGACCGATGCCTGGAAACAACGCTATACCTTCTCGGGCAAGTACGGCGCCAACCTTATGGAGGAGGTCGCCCGCTATGCCGTAGTCGCGGCGCAGGTGGCCAAAGACCTCGAAGGGCAGTTCGACGTGATCCACGCCCACGACTGGCTCACCTACTACGCCGGCATCGCCGCCAAGCGCGTATCGGGCAAGCCGCTGGTCGTGCATATGCACGCCACGGAATACGACCGCAGCGGCGAGAACGTCAACACGCAGGTCTACGCCATCGAACGTGCAGGCATGCATGCCGCAGACCGGGTGATCGCCGTTTCGAACCTCACGCGCAACATCGTCATCAACCGCTACGGCGTCCCGGCCGAAAAGGTCGTGACGGTACACAATGCCGTGCGGTTCGCCGCAGGCCAGTGCAAAATGCCCGAACGGGGCGTGGACGACAAGATCGTCACGTTCCTGGGGCGTATCACCTACCAGAAAGGCCCCGACTATTTCGTCGAGGCCGCGGCCAAGGTGCTGAAGAAAGTCCCCAACGTACGTTTCGTAATGGCCGGCTCGGGCGACATGATGAACCACGTCATCCGCCGCGTGGCGCGGCTGGGCATTGCCGACAGGTTCCACTTCACCGGATTCCTGCGCGGCGAGGACGTACACAAGATGTTCCAGTTGTCGGATGTCTACGTCATGCCGTCGGTTTCGGAGCCGTTCGGCATATCGCCCCTCGAGGCAATGCGTTCGAACGTCCCGGTGATCATCTCCAAGCAGAGCGGCGTGGCCGAAGTACTCGACTATGCCGTGAAGGTCGACTACTGGGATGTCGATGCCCTGGCCGATGCCATCTACGGGCTGATCCAGTACCCGGCGCTTGCGGGGATGTTCGCCTCGAAAGGCCTGGAAGAGGTCACGAACCTGAAATGGAACGATGCCGCAGCCAAAATCAAAACCGTATACGAAGCGGTGATCGAAGAGAATAAAAAACAATAAAATAGCTACCCTATGAAAACCGTCTGCTTATATTTTCAGGTACACCAGCCCTGGCGACTGAAGAAGTACCGCTTCTTCAACATGGGCAAGGATCACAACTATCTGGACGACCTGCTGAACCGCTCCATCATGCAGAAAGTCGCCCGGCAATGCTACCTGCCGATGAACGCCCTGCTGCTGAAGTTGATCAAGGAGAACAAGGGTAAATTCCGCTGTTCGTTCTCGATCACGGGCATCGCCGTCGAGCAGTTCCGCGCCTTCGCGCCTGAGGTGCTCGACTCGTTCAAGGAGCTGGCCGCCACGGGATGCGTAGAGTTCCTCGCCGAGACTTACTCCCACTCGCTGGCCTCGCTGGCTTCGAAGGAGGATTTCACCGAACAGGTAAAACTCCACACGGCACTTATAAAAAAGGAATTCGGGGTGAAACCCACCGCCTTCCGCAACACCGAGCTGATCTACTCCGACGACATCGGCGCCGCAGTGGCCGAAATGGGCTTCCGTACGATGCTGGCCGAAGGTGCCAAGCACGTGCTGGGCTGGAAATCGCCCAACTATGTATACGCCAACGCCGTCAACCAGAAACTGCGCCTGCTGCTGCGCAACTACAAACTCTCGGACGACATCGCCTTCCGCTTCTCGAACCGCAGTTGGAACGAATGGCCGCTGACGGCGGACAAATATGTAAAATGGCTCGCTTCGGACGAGACTCCGGGCGAGGTCATCAACCTCTTCATGGACTATGAAACTTTCGGCGAACACCAGACCGCCGACACGGGAATCTTCGAGTTCATGCGCGCGCTGCCGAAGGCAATCCTCGCCAAGAAAAACGGTCTGGAGTTCGCGACCGTCACCGAAGCCGCCAAGAAACACCAGCCCGTAGCAGTACTCCACTGTCCGCACGTGATGTCGTGGGCCGACGAGGAGCGCGACGTGACGGCGTGGCTCGGCAACGAGTTGCAGAACGAAGCGTTCTCGAAGCTTTACGCCCAGAAGGAGAAGATCGCGGCACTGAAAAGCCCCGACTTCGACTATGTGTGGAGTTTCATGCAGACCTCCGACCATTTCTACTACATGGCTACCAAATGGCTCTCGGACGGTGACGTACACTCCTATTTCAACCCCTACGATCGTCTACCGAAGCGCCTTCATACTCTTCGGCGTCTACCGAGAAGACAACCTTTCCGATTTCATTGCCCTTGGAATCTTTGGGTGCAACCCAAGTGTTGTCGAGGTTAAGTCCATCGGGCACATAAGCCGTCGTCGTAAGTTTTGCGTTCAGACGCACCGGATTCGCATAGTTGTCGCCCTGTACCAGCTCGCCTGCAAAGCCTTCGAAATTAACCGTAACGGCAACCGTTACATCGAGACCCCAGTCGGCAGTAAGTTTAGCCGTGAGTTCGTAGCTCTTCTCCTTTGCTCCGGTGCCGAGCTTGATAGCGATGTTCTTTGCATCGTCGGTCGCCTGCACGAGTTCGGTTCCATCTTCCGCTTCATCGGCAGTAGCCTCGAAGGTAGCGGCATAGATCGCATCTACGAACGTCTGCTTGTCGGCGAAGTACTTCGGAGCCCAATCCTTATTCCAGAGTTTCTCGGCATACGTCTCGATCACCGTGTATTCGCTCGTTCCCGCCAAGTAATCCACCGTTACGGTCTCCGGAGCCATCGTGATCTCAGGCATACCCTCGATAACGACGGGCAGAGTAATCGTAATATCGGTGTTCTCATAGTTGTAACGTGCTTTGACCGTGTAAGAACCGCTCGTCATTGCACTGTTGCCGGCTACGACAAGTTCCAGATGCTGCTCTGCACGATCGTCAGCAGGAGAGCTAGTAAGGATAATGTCAGCGACATCGAACGGCAGCTCGTCGGTCATTTCGGTCTCGCCGTCGAAGATCTGAATATCCTCGAAGGATCCAGCCTTCAGTGCGTTGTAAATCACGTGGCCGATCTGCGGCTTCGTGGGATCGGGATTCAGCAGGTAATCCACAGCCTCGTAATCGTCGCCAGCACTAACCGTTGCATAGTTCCACGTTACCGTCTGCGGCTCGGAAACGATGACGTCGGTGTTGTCCTTGATGATGGTGAACTGCGATTTGGCGTTCTTAACCACGCGGCAGGTGTATTCGCCCGATACGAGGTCGAACGAGAACGGTTCCGAGGTAATCACGTCGTCGATCAGAGCCGGAACACCCTTGCCCTTTTTGATCGCCGCCGTGGTTGCCGTAAGCGTATAGCTGTCCTTGTTATCTTCGGGATCTACCGTCGCTACAGCGGCGTCTTCAGGAACAACGGTCTTGAGAACGGGAACATCCTCGCCCCAGATTGCGGCAAGCTCCTGCGGTTTGCCGTCTTTCATGTAGTAAATCTTCACATCATGGAAGAACTCAACGACGGTTTCCTCGTCGTTATACTTCAGACCGCCGTCGCCCTCGAATTCCGGGAACTGGGTATCGTCGTCAACTACCAGTTCGAGGTTTCCGTCCTCTTTCATACGACCGGCAACCAGATCGGCATTGATCGCGCCGCCTGCATTATACTGCGTACCGATAAAGGCACTGGTGAAATCGCTGCCCAAATCCTCGCCCGAAATGGCATCTTCGGGCGTAGCTCCGGCGACACCGGTGCCTGCGAATGGCATCCTGAATAGCCTTCTCCGTCGTAAATTTGCCAAGATTGTGCGTTACAGCCGCTACGGCGTCACCCACGTATTTGGTAGTTGCATACGAAGAGAGCGTCGTGAACAGTGCGGATAATTATTTTGACCTTGTTTATCAGTCTGTTAATGACAGTAAGAAATAGCCGGTTGACAGGACGGTTTACAATCCGCCGGTATTCATTTCGAGCGGTTCTGTCCGGGGGATTTGCCAGATGCGTTTGTTGGCGCTGATAATCTTGTCGGTGTCGAACTCCTTGAGGTAGGTCTCGATCTCCGCGGGGTTGCGTCCCATGTTCTGAGCGATCAGGGGCAGGGGAACGTCGGCATGGTAGAGCCTGGACGCATAGGTATGGCGTGCCGCATAGAAGGTGACTTTCCGCGTGAGGCCGATGCGTTTGGCAACCCGTTGCAGGCTTTGGTTTATCACGTTGTTCGCATAGGTGATCCGCTCGAACTGATGCACAGGGTCTTCGTCGAAGTAAATCGGAAAGACGAAATCGTTGCCCCGCGCCTTTCCCGGCCCTAAGAACGGCACCATGTAGGGCCATGCCACCGACCGTTCGACCAGCACCCGTGTCGGGTGTTGCGTCTTGGCACGGACGAGGTTGATTTCGTAGAACGTGGCTGTGGCCTTGTGCACCTCGGCATATCGCAGGCCGTATGTCGTACGATCCCGGTCGTATTTCTCCTTGTCAGGAATTTCGATGCAGACCATATCCTTCCACTTCAGCCGGGCGAGGTCGACCAGGGCAAGCCCCTGGAAGATATAGGAGCAGATAAACAGCGCGAGCGAAAACTGTTCGGCATCGATCGCGGCCTGCCTGACGGTGCCGTCCGCCCCATACACACGGCTGCGCCAGTAGCGTCGCTGCATCGTTTTTACATCGGGCTTTCGGTTCGTCTTATAATAATAGGTGTCGAGGTAGTAACGTACGATCGCCTCCAGTTCCCCGGTTTCCAGCGCCCGCTTGGCCGTCCTGACATCGAGCCTCCGGCTAAGGCGGAACCCGTGGAACGGACTTACGGCCAGTTGGCCGCTTTGGCAGGCGTAATTCATCAGCGCCTTGAATGCGCTGAAGAAGCGTTTTATGCTCGTGTCGGCGTAGCGCGTATGGAGGTGCTGTTCGAAATCCTGCAGCCAGGCCTTGTCCACGTCGAACAGCTCGACCGTCCGGTTCTGGGAATACCGTCCGATAATATGCCGCAGCGTCTGGTAGCCGGCCGCCGTATTGTGTTTCTGCATGGAGTCCCTGAAATAGGCGATGCGTTCTTCGAACAGGTCGTCCAGCGTTTTGCGCGACGGCGGTTTCCGCCCCGAAGCCTCGAGCAGGCTCTGCACCGAATAGGCCATGCCCTGCCGTTCGTAATCCAGCACCTTGTTTTTCAGGCACATCAGTTCCGATTCGATAAGGGCGTTCATATTCATCGAAAGGGGATGGCGTCCGCGTACTTCCTGTTTCGCCGTATTCCAGAGTTTTGCGGGGCAGGAGAGCCCCGTACTCTTGTATTTACGTTTGCCGTTGTAACAGACCCGGATCATGACGGGGTGTTCGCCGTTGGCAAGGGTCTTGGAGGTGTAAAGGAGCGCGGTAATGGTAGCTTTTGCAATTTTCATCTTTTTTCCGGTTTACGCTATGGTTTACAAATTAAGGGGCGGAAAAAGCCCCGTTGCCCCGGCAACATATGTCCTATGCGATTGATATGCAATAATAAATCCGGCCTTATTCCCCGTCGGGAAAAGGCACAAGAAAAATCCCTCTTCGGGAGAGGGATTCATCCTGTGGCCGCGCATGCCGATCAGCCTTTGCGCTTGTAGCGCGAGGGGCTTGTGCCGGTATGCTGCTTGAAGTATTTGCCGAAGAACGACTGGGTCGAGAAATTGAGGTGGTAAGCGATTTCCTGGATACTCATTCCCGAGTATTTCAGCAACGCTTTGGCCTCGAGGATCACCGACTCGTCGATCCAGCGCGCAGCAGTTTTCCCGCTGACTTCCTTGACGACCGATGAAAGGTATTTAGGCGTGATATTCAACTGTTTGGCATAGAAACTCACGTTGCGTTCCCGCTTGTTGTACTGTTGTAACAGGGACATGAATTCGTCGAAAAGTACTTCGCAGCGCCCCTGTTTGATTCCGCCGGGCTGCTCGCGCTGGTTAATCTCGGTGATGATGTAGAACGCCGTGGTAAAGAGCGTGCGGATGATCTCGTGGCGGTAACGCTCCTTGTCGCTGCGCAGCATGGTTTTGATCAGTTGGAACAACTGGCGTATCTCATCCACGTCCTGCGGCGCGACTTCCAGCACGGGGGCTTTCCCGAAGCGCATGTAGACCGGCAGCGAGGTAGAAAGGTCTATCTGGATTTCGTTGACGAACGACTTGGAGAAGGCGAGGAAATAGGCTGCGGCGTTCGCCGAACATTTCACCGTGCGGATGATGCTGTCGGGATTGAAAAAGACGATCGTATTGGGTTTGACACTGTAATTCTGCATGTCGATCGACACGGTCGCCTCGCCTGTCATCATGATGATGGCCGAAAAACCGTCGATCGAAGCCGGGTACTCGGACGTCGTATTGTTCTGTGCAGAAAGCGTTGTGATTACCAGGTCGTCGGAGAGATAGAACACATCGTTCATCTCCTTTTTGATACGGGAGATCGAAACCTTACGCAAGTTCTCCCTTCCGCTCTCCCTTATCGCCTTTGCCGTTTTGATAGTATCCGCCATATCGTCGTGGTATTTCGGACAAATGTAACATTTTTCATACGCAAATGCAATATCTCGTGCAAAAAACAAAGGAAACGCAATGTCCGCGGCCGGATTTTGTCCCGCCTTTATTTCCCCTCCTCGCGGGGGCACATCACACGCAGGCCGCCGGCGATACACTCGATATGCAGCGGAAATTCGGCACCCTTCTGGCCGTCGACGTCCGTAGGTTCGTTGAGTGTCGAGACGATATCCAGAGCCCGGGCCCGCAAGTGGCGGACTATCTTGGGGTTTCCGCCCAACAGGTAGCGTCCCATGGCCAGCGTCGAACGCAGGAAATTCTTCTTTTCGAGCATCAGGCAGTCGAACAGGCCGTCCTTGATCGACGAACGGCGCGCAAGGCGGAATCCCCCGGCGGTTTCGCCGTTGAAAACCAGCACCATGAGCGAATTGAAATCGAACGCCTCGCCGTCGGCCACGACCTGGAGCGGCACGGCGTGCATCGCCCGGAACTCCTTGACCCCTTCGATGATATAGGCCAGCTTGCCGATTTTGTGCTTGCGTTCGTCGGGCGTACGCTGCGAGGTGGTGGTAAAGATGCCGAAGCTGAAAATATTGACGAAGTAGAGGCCGTTCACACAGCCGCAATCCACCCGGTCGATGGCGCCCGAGGCAATCTGCCTTGCTGCTTCGAGCGGTTTGTGCGACATGCCGAGCGCCCCGGCGAAATCGTTGGCCGTACCTGCGGGGATTACCCCCAAGGGGATATCCAGCCCCTTGCTTTTCATGGCGTTGACCACGTAGTTGACCGTGCCGTCGCCGCCGGCCACGACCATCAGGTCGATCTGCTCGTTGCCGTCGAAGGGATTGGCGCCGAAGTCGATCAGCTGCGGTTTGATATCGTAGCCGTAAGCCCGGAATACCGTGCAGATGCTTTCGGTACAGTGGCCGATCTTGCACTTGCCGGATTGGGTGTTGTAGAGGAAAACTGCGCTTTTCATAAATCGGTTATTGCATGATTGCCGCCTTCATGGCGGGCGAAACATACTCTTCATAGCCATCCGCGCCGTCGGCGAGGATGAAATAGACCTTCATCCGGGGCATGGACTTCGCCGCGGCCAGCGCATCGTCGGCCCCCATCGCCAGAAACATGGTTCCCAGCGCGTCGGCTTCGGCGCAGGTCGGAGCCGCGACGGTCACCGACAGCAGGCGCGAAACGGCGCTGCGCCCCGTGCGGGGGTCGATCGTGTGGGCGATCTTGTTGCCTTTGGCATCGAGGTAGAAACGGCGGTAATTGCCCGAGGTGGCCAGGCCGCCTTCGGTCATCCCGATACGCCGCTGGAGGTATTCGCCGTTCGACATGTTGCCGTCGAACGGGGTCTCGATGCCGATGCGCCACGGATTCCCCTGCCGGTTGACGCCCTTGCAGCGGACTTCGCCGCCGATGTCGACGATGTAGTTCCTGGCGCCGAACGATTCGACGAGCTGCGCGAGCAGGTCGACGGTATATCCTTTGGCGATCGAATTGAAATCCAGCTGCACACGGGGATCGTCCTTTATCAGGCGGCCGTTTTCGATGCGCACCTTTTGACGGCCCACGAACGCAAGGATCGAATCGACGTTCGGGTTCTCCTGCGCCTCTTTCCCGGCGAAGCCCCACGCCTCGACGAGCGGTTTGACG
>VOFB01001434.1_pt1 | contig 44286 bp, 46 predicted proteins | sample 5384141 | NCBI WGS metagenome assembly VOFB01 (sample SAMN12384721, study PRJNA508395) | human gut metagenome | isolation source: healthy gut A | host: Homo sapiens | reverse complement strand
TGTTTCATCGTATACAAGACGTGTAACGATACGTCCCTTGAGCAGATGCTCCGAAACGATTTCAGCAATATCTTCTTCCTTTACCATCGAGTAGAATGTACCCTCAGGATAAACGATCATAATAGGACCGAGCGCACACAGACCGAAACATCCTGTGCGGACTACCATAACTTCGTCGGTAAGACCGTTCTTGTCGATTTCTTCCTGTAATCTTTTGGCAATTTTAACACTGCCTGAAGAAGTACAACCGGTACCACCGCATATCAATACTTGTGAACGATACATATATTAGTTTCCTTTCAGATTTTACATAGCGGAGTTTATCGTGTACTTCGTTACAACGTTGCCGCCGATAATGTGCTGTTCGATTACTTCTACAGCCTTTTCAGATGTCATATTGACGTAGGTCACCTTTTCCTTGCCGGGTGTGATGACTTCAACAACAGGCTCATACTGGCAAAGACCGATACAGCCTTCCTGTATTACCATTACGTCTTTTATGCCCTTTTCCTGTATCCCGTCGGAAAATGCTTTGAGAACAGGTCTTGCCCCTGCCGCAATTCCGCAGGTCGCCATTCCGACAACAATTCTTGTGCAGTCCGATGCTTCGCTTCTCAGGTTCACAACGTTCTGCATCTTGTTACGGATAGCAGCTAATTCTTCAAGAGATTTCATATCTTAAATTATCCTTTCGTGGTCGTTAATATTTGATGCCGCCGTTTACCTCGGCTGTATTTTCCTCAAGATAACGGGTGATATATCCCGTGACCTCGGGTATATTTAACGGAACACTGCCGAGTATGGCTCTGAGCTGCCTTGTATCAAGCGAAAACCGCTTTTCGTCAACCGAATAGTTATAGCTGAAATCTATACGGCAGTTCGCATTTATAAGCGATATAAGCGTACCCGTCATATCGCCCAGCGGCATTCTGTCAATGTGCGACAGTACAAAAACAGCCTTTATATAAGTACCTTCTCCTTCTTTTGAACTTATCTCGAAGCTGCCGCCGGTCATTTCCGATGCGGCTTTGAAAAAAGGTACTCCGAATCCGTATTTTCTCGTTGTTCTTGTGGTATAGAACGGATCGACGGCTCTTGACAGCTCCGCCTCGCTCATTCCCCGGCCGTCATCCCTTATGATGACCGTAAGAGTATCTGCCGTTGTGTCAATGCTGACGGTTATTTCGACAAGCGAAGCCCGTGCGCCGATAGAATTCTGCACAACATCAAGAATGTTAAGAGAAATTTCCGGAAACATTATTCTGTATATTTAGCCAGAATACCGTCGATTTCGTCAACGGTCAGCTTTCCGTATACATCGTCGTTTACTGTCATTACGGGAGCAAGTCCGCACGCTCCTATACAGCGACATGCGTCAAGTGAGAATATGCCGTCCTGCGTGCATTTTCCGTCTGAAATTCCGAGCTTTTCGGAGAGCTTTGCAAATATGTCGCCCGAGCCTTTAACATAGCAGGCTGTACCCAGACATACCGAGATTTTGTACTTACCCTTGGGATAAAGTGAGAACTGCGAGTAGAATGTAGAAACACCATATACCTTTTCAAGCGGTATTCCCATTTCTTCGGCTATTATTGACTGAACCTCAATAGGAAGATAGCCGTAGATTTCCTGAGCCTGTTGCAGTACAGGCATAAGTGCGCCCTGCTGACCTTTGTGATTACCGATCATTTCACGCAGTGCCTTTTCTTGTTCGGGCGTGCCGTTGAACGGTACGGTATTTTTTTCTTTGGAACCCATTATATAACCTCCTTGGATTTGACCCGCAATTCTTGCAGACTCACGGGAATATGATAATTATAACATATTTGCTATGTAAATTTCACTATATATTAGTAACCAAAATTTGCACAACTCTTTGTGTATGTTGCACTAATCGGTATTTTTATATCGGATAAATTTACTCAATTTTTACCTAAAAACCGTCATTTTCTACAAATTCAACGTGTATTTTTCAACTTTACACAGGTCGCAAAATGTGGTATAATATCTAATGGATTTGTGCATATTGCATATAACACTGCATAAATCGCAACAATCGGTAAAGGCAGGTTTCACAAATGACGGTCGGACAGCTTATAAGAAAAGGATTGTTCGGAGTGCTTAACAGCGGTAACGAAGACAGTGTTATAAGTAATGTGTTTTCGTGTGACCTGTTAAGCCTTGCAATGACCAAAGACCTTGACGGCTGTGCTTGGTTTACCGTTATAGGAAACGTAAACACAATAGCCGTAGCGGCACACACGGGTGCGTCCTGTGTTGTGCTTTGCGAAAAGGTAAAACCGGATGCCGACGCTTTGCTTAAAGCGCAGGAGCATAATATTGCTCTGTTCGTTTCGGATAAACCGGTTTTCGATTCGGCGGCGGAGCTTTATGCCATTACGGATGTGTAAAATAAATAAGGGAGATTTCAAAATGAGCGATTTCACAAACTTTGCGGTATATCACATTTATCCTCTCGGATTCTGCGGTTGCCCCAAGACAAACGATTATTCGGAGAACACCGAAAACAGACTTAAAAAGATAGAGGACGCTATTCCTCATATAAAGGAAATGGGCTTCAACGCTATATATTTCGGACCTGTGTTCCAGTCGGTAGCGCACGGATATGATACCGTTGACTATACAAAAATAGACAGCAGACTCGGCACAAACGCTGATTTTGCCGCACTTTGCAAAAAGCTGCACGAAAACGGCATCAAGGTAATACTTGACGGCGTGTTCAACCACGTCGGCAGAGATTTTACAAAATTCGTTGAGGTCAGAAACGGCAACAACAGTTATCGTGACTGGTTTCATATCAATGACGGAAATTCCTGCTATAATGACGGCTTCTGGTACGAGGGCTGGGAAGGACATTACGAGCTTGTAAAGCTAAATCTGTACAACCCCGCAGTAAAGGAATACTTAAAGGAGGTCATCACAGGGTGGGTAAAGGAGTTCGACATTGACGGACTTCGCCTCGATGTTGCGTACTGCCTCGACCTTAATTTCCTGAAGGAACTGCACGGCCATTGCAAGTGGCTGAAAAACGATTTCTGGCTGATGGGCGAAACGCTCCACGGCGATTATAACCGCTGGATGAATCCCGAAATGCTTGACAGCGTGACCAATTATGAATGCTATAAGGGCTTGTTCTCCAGCTTCAACGACCTTAATATGTTTGAGATAGCACACTCGCTCAACCGTCAGTTCGGAAAAGAGCAGTGGTGTCTTTATACAGGAAAGCTCCTTTACAGCTTTGTTGACAATCACGATGTTTCACGAATAGCCACAATGCTTAACAATAAGCGCCAGCTTCCCGTGATTTACCCGCTCCTGTTCACAATGCCCGGCATACCCGGCGTTTATTACGGCAGTGAGTACGGCATCGAGGGCGACAAGCACAACGGCGATGACGCTCTGCGTGTTGAATATAACGAGGAAAAGTTCAGGGCTGAGGGTATAGCCGATCTCACAGCCGAGATCACTGCGCTGTGTAATCTGCGTACCTCCTCAAAGGCGCTTGCTCACGGCGATTATACACCTTTACAGCTTTTAAACAGACAGTTCTCGTTCAGACGTGACTGTGACGGCGAAACAGTTGTAACGCTTCTTAATATAGACGATAATCCGTTTGACTTCAATCCCGGTATTTCGGGTGAATTCACAGATGTGCTTACAGGAAAGAAGATAGATTTATCGGGCAGTGTTCATCTTGACGGATGCAGTGCCGTAGTAGCGGTGAATAAATGATTAAAGCGGTAATATTCGATATGGACGGTACACTGCTTGACAGCGAAAGGATAGGGCTTAAGGCGTGGCAGTATGTGATTGATAAGTACAGCCTGCCGTTTGACCTTTCGCTTCCGTACCGTTCTATCGGACTGAATTATGATTCTATGAAGACCCTCTTTCTTTCCGAACTTGGCGAGGATTACCCCTTTGATAAATACTGGGGATACGCAAAGCAGTATTTTGCGGAATACGAAGAGAAGAACGGCATACCCGTAAAGCAAGGATTCAATGAGCTTTGCACATATCTTAAAGCGAATAAAGTCGGAATGTACGTTGCCACCTCTACATATCACGCTTCTGCGGCTAAGGAGCTTGAGCATTCGGGCATACTCGGATATTTTGACGGAATTATCGGCGGCGATGAGATAACAAGAGGAAAACCCGACCCGGAAATATTTATAACAGCCGCCGAAAAGACGGGCTTTGACAAGTCGGAATGTCTTATTGTCGAGGACAGTTCAAACGGCCTCAGGGCAGGCATAGCGTCGGGTATACGGACGGTGTTCATAAAGGATATAGTAGATGTGCCGTCGGAAATTACCGAAAAGGTTTTTGCAAGTTGCGACGATTTATCGGGAGTTGTCGGAATAATCACGCAAATTCGGTGATATTATCTGTTTTGCTTGCATTTATACGTTTCGTGTGGTATAATCAAATATTATGACGAAATGAAAAGGATGATGTAAATGCCGATTAAAATACCGAATAATCTGCCGGCTTTCAGCACGCTTGTCAACGAGAATATTTTCGTTATGGCTGATGAAAAAGCATCACGACAGGACATAAGACCGCTCAAGGTCGCTATAGTAAACCTTATGCCTACAAAGATAGTTACCGAAACACAGCTTTTAAGGCTGCTCAGTAACACTCCCTTGCAGGTGGATATTACTCTTGTGAAAACGGAAACCCACAATCCGAAAAACACCTCGCAGGAGCATCTTGTGAACTTCTACACTACATTCAATCAGATAAAGGAGCAGTATTTTGACGCACTTATTATAACGGGTGCGCCCGTTGAATTGCTCGACTTCAACTCCGTCCATTACTGGAAGGAGCTGTGCGATATAATGGAGTGGAGTAAAACTCACGCATTCAGCACGGTGCATATCTGCTGGGCGGCATTTGCAGGGCTGTACTATCATTACGGTATTCAGAAGCAGGTGCTTGACAAGAAGATGTTCGGCATCTTCCCCCATAAGATAAATGCAATCAACCACCCGCTTCTCAAGGGTTTTGACGATATTTTTATGGTACCCCATTCACGTTATACGGGTGTAAAGATGGAAGATATTGAAACCAATCCTAATCTTGCACTGCTTGCCTATTCGGACATTGCAGGAGCATATATCGTTGCAGACCGCACGAACAGACAGATTTTTATCACAGGTCACGCCGAGTACGACAGGAACACGCTCAAGGATGAGTATATGCGTGACGTGGAAAAGGGCATACCGATAGAAGTGCCGTATAACTATTTCCCAGATGATAACCCTAAGCTGACGCCGCATTTTACTTGGCGTGGTCACGCAAGCCTTATGTATTCAAACTGGCTCAACTTCTGCGTATATCAGGAAACCCCGTTCGATCTCACAAAGCTTGAACCGCTTGAGTATTAACGTAAATAATAAAAGTCACAGTTATTTACTGTGGCTTCAGCTTGTAGAAAAAGTCTGTTTTTATAAGACAGTGCAAATTCTCTAATCCCTTTAAGAACGCTTTGTGGGCTTTGCGTCCTTGCAAAGCCTTTGGGCGTTCTATCTCGGCATCCTTGCCGAATCCCCAAACCCCTTCCCCGTGGTGAAGGGCTGTGTATGCTTTGCTGGCTCTGCATCGTGCAGAGCCTTTGGGCATACACGCTCGGCATCCGTGCCGGGGCTGAGTGTGGGGCTGCCGCCCTCACCCCGCTTGGGGCTACGCCCCAAACCCCATTTTCAAAAATTATATAGGTTTATCGACAGTCTGAAGTCACAGTTTTTTACTGTGACTTTTCCTTTTCTGCTTTAACGGAGGTGTCTATGAATCGTTACGATGAACTGATGAAACGTTTGCTTGCTGTTTGCGAAGCTCGGCCCGAAATAAAGGCGGTAATAATTTTCGGCTCGCAGGCAAGAGAAATTTCAAAGTCGGACGAATATTCCGACCTTGCTCTGAACCGCAAATATTACTGTATGAAAATAATATAATAGGCAAACTGGGTAAGCCTGTATATTCATTTGTTGAAGACACTTTTGCAGGAGAAAAAGAACGCCGTATCCTATTCGAAAAATCACTTGATGTCGATATGATTGTTATGTCTGAGGACAGCCTTGTAAATCTACTTAAATCACACAATGCTGATTTTATTCTGAATCGTGGTTTTTCGCTTTGTTATGACGCTTGCGGCATATCACAGCTTATTTGTAAATCATCAAAAATCACACCCTGTGATTTTACCGCTTTATCAGAGGAAAGTTTCCGTAATCTTACAAATGATTTTATGTTCCATACCGTGTGGGCAGAGAAGAAAAATCAGACGTGGAGAGCTTTGGACAGCGATAATGTGCGTGAACGGCTATCTCAAGACAAAACTGATCACAGTTATCGAAATGTATGAACATTGCATTCACGGCACCGCTTACGATACATGGCATAACGGAAGAATGGCAGAGCAGTGGGCAGAGCCGTTCATCGTCGATAAGCTTGGCGATTGCTTTTCCCGCTACGATGCGGACGACCTGCTCTCCGCCCTTGCAGCCACAAGAGAGCTGTTCCTGACCCTCGCCAAAGAGTGCGCCTCAGCTTACGGCTACACTACCGGCATACCCGAAATCGACAGCTGAATACAGTAAAGCCGCAGACAGCTTTATCGCAGGTCTGCGGCTGTTTTGTTTACTTTTCACAGAAAAGCTCTATCTGCTCGCCGAGCGGTCCGTAGCAGAAAGCAATCCTTGCTACAAGCGGATTCTCGGCAGGAATATAAATGTTTTTCGGCTTTACGAATACCTCATATCCGGCTTTTTCAATCCTGTCCGCAAGCTCGTCCACATCTGTCACGCTAAGTGCGAAATGCCTTATTACGCCTTGCGGCAAGTCGCTTTCGGCATTTGAGAAAACTTCGATTATGCCGTTTCCCGTATCGAACATAACTCCGATAGGATTGTCACAGTCGGGACCCCATCGCCTTATAATCGGTATGCCGAGCGTATCGCTGTAGAAAGTGATAACCCTTCTTAATTGTTCACCGCTGCATCTGAATGAAACGTGGTGTATACCGTTTATCATACATTATACCTCTTACAGCTGTACCGGCTCTATCTTCCATATCTCCTTGGCGTAATCGCTTATCGTTCTGTCCGAGCTGAACTTGCCCGAGAAGCACATATTTGCCCAGCACTTTCTTGCAAAGTCAAGGCGGGAGTTTGCATAGTCGCTGTTTGCCTTCAGCTTTGCCTCAACGTAGGATTCAAGGTCGCCGAGCAGGTAGTAATGATCGGGAACGTGCCAGCTTGCGCCGTCTGTCAGAGCAAAGTAAAGCTCCTTGAAATCGCCTGTTCCGCCATCGCTCACAGTACCGTCAATAAGCGTGTCAAGCACCCGCTTGATTTTCGGGTTCTTGCTGACAAGCTTTCTCGGGTCATAGTCCTTCATTATCTTTTCAAGCTCCTCGACCCTTGCGCCGAATATGTAGTTGTTGTTTTCGCCTGCCTCCTGCACTATCTCTACATTTGCACCGTCATATGTGCCGAGAGTAACAGTGCCGTTGAGCATAAACTTCATATTGCCCGTACCGGACGCTTCTGTTCCTGCGGTAGAAATCTGTTCTGAAATATCGGCGGCAGTAACCAGCTTTTCCGCATAGGAAACGTTGTAATTCTGCACGAATACGACCTTTATCAGCTTGTTTACTTCTTCATCGGCATTGATAAGTCTGCCTATCTCGTTTATATACTTGATGATAGCCTTTGCCCTCATGTATCCGGGCGCTGACTTTGCGCCGAAAATAAACGTGGTCGGGTAGAAGTTCTTTATGCTTCCGTCCTTGATACCAAAGTAGATATAAAGGATGCTGAACGCATTGAGAAGCTGCCTCTTATATTCGTGCAGACGCTTTATCTGAATATCAAAAAAATGCTGTTTGTATCGACTTCGATTCCGTCCTTGGATTTCATATACTCGGCAAGCTGATTTTTCTTTTCCTGCTTTATATTCATGAATCTCTGCATCATATTGTTGTCGCCACGAAGTCTTTCAAGCGTTTTCAGCCTTGAAAGGTCTGTCACCCACGAATTATCACCGAGCTGTTCGGTTATGAGCGATGATAACTCCTTGTTGCAAAGGGCAATCCAGCGTCTTGGTGTAATGCCGTTTGTCTTGTTCTGGAATTTCTCGGGGAAAAGCTGATACCAGTCCTTTAAAACATCGTTCTTAAGTATCTCGGTATGGAGCGCCGCAACGCCGTTTGTGTAGCTTGAGCAGTAAACCGCCATCTTAGCCATATGTACAACGCCGCCGGAAATCATCTTCATATAGTCGGTCTTACCCTTGGGCATATCATTTGCGTACATTTCGGCAACGAAAGCCTCGTTTATCTGTAAAATAATATCGTAAATTTCGGGCAGGACTTCCTTTACTATATCAAGTCCCCACTTCTCCATAGCCTCAGCCATTACGGTGTGGTTTGTGTAGTTGAATGTCTTTTTGGCAATTTCAAGAGCCTTTTCGAATGAAAGTCCCTCGTTATCTACAAGTATTCTTATAAGCTCGGGGATAGATATGACGGGGTGGGTATCGTTAAGCTGGATAGTAACCTTTTCGTACAGCTTTTCGATGTCGTATCCTGCCGCCTTGTGCTTCTTCACAATATCGGCAAGAGAAGCCGCACAGAAGAAATACTGCTGCTTGAAGCGGAGAATCTTTCCCTCTCTTGTATCGTCGTTAGGATAAAGCACTCTCGAAATATCCTCAGCCTTTATCTGCTCTATACTTGCGTTTACATAGTCCTGTGCATTGAACTTGAGAAAATCGAAAGTATTCACAGGCTCAGCCTGCCATAGACGCAGTGTTCCTATGTTTTTTGTGCCGTATGCGACAATCGGCATATCGTAAGGCACTGCAACAACTGTCTGATTTGCAAAGTTTATAATTACCTTGTCACTTTCGTTTCTTCTGCTCCACGGGTCGCCGTACTTAGTCCAGTCGTCAGCCTCTTCTTTCTGAAATCCGTCAACAATAGACTGCTTGAAAAGTCCGTACTTATAACGTATTCCATAGCCGTCAAGCGGTAAAGACAATGTAGCGGCACTGTCTAAAAAGCAAGCCGCAAGTCTGCCGAGACCGCCGTTTCCGAGTGCGGCATCTTCAATTTCTTCAAGGTCGGACAGCTTTGCACCGAGCGAGGAAAGAACCTCTCTCGCATCGTCCTCAACGCCAAGACAGAGCAGGTTATTGTAAATGGCTCTGCCTACCAAAAATTCGGCTGAGAAATAGCACGCTCTGCGTGTGGCAAGATGAGCCTTTCTGCTGTCTTTCCAGACAGGCGCTATCTGTTTCATTATCGCAGATGAAAGCGCTTCGTGCAGCTGATAGGGCTGTGCCTTGTCCGCTGTAACTTCATACTTGTCGGAAAGTACCGATTCAATATCGGCTTTAAGTAATTCCTTGTTCATAGCTCCTCCAAAAATCATATATCCGTTAATATGCCGATAACGGCATTTGATACCAGAAATCCCTTCGGGGTAAGGCTTATCGTCTTATCGTCCGTTTTATACAGGTCGTCGGGAATCAGCCTGCACTTATTTAATATATCGTCTTTTGTTATGCCGAAACGTTTTTCGGCCGTATCAAAATCAAGCCCCTCGCTGAGCCTCAATTTCAGCATTGCCCATTCTTCATAGTCGCCGCATTCACGTTCTGTTATAACTGCAGGCTGAACCTCGCTTTCGATAAACGCTCTGAGGTCACGTCCGACAGCGAAACGTTCCCCGTTGTAATAAGAATGTGCGGCAGGTCCTATGCCGAGATATTCCTCGCACCGCCAGTATCTGAGATTGTGCCTGCTCTCCATACCCGGCTTTGCAAAATTGCTTATCTCGTATTGTCTGAAGCCTTTATCTGAAAGACGTTCTACCGTTTCAAGATAAATATTTGCATATCCGTCTTCATCGGGAAGGATAAGCTCTTTTTTTGCAAACGGCGTATCCGGCTCGATTTTCAGCATATACGCCGAAATGTGACTTAGCGGCAGGGAAGTCATATAGCTTATCGTTTCAATAAGGCTGTCGCTTGTCTGAAGCGGTATTCCGAGCATTATGTCACCCGAAATATTATCAAAGCCTGCTTTGTATGCCATTTTTACAGCATCTGCACCGACCTTGCTGTTATGCCTTCTGCCGAGCGCTTTAAGTTCGTTATCAATACCGCTCTGCAAGCCGAATGAAATCCTGTTCACATTATGTGCTTTTAATGAACAAAGTGCGTTTTCATCGGTACAGCAAGGATTTGCTTCAACGGTAATTTCTGCGTCTGAGGCGATGTACGGCTGAATTTCGTCCATAATATCACATATCTCACGCCAAAGCAGTATCGGTGTACCTCCTCCGAAGTACACCGTGTCAAACCTGAGATTTTCGTTCTGCGACAGATAGTAGCGCAGATTTCTTATCACTGCGTCCTTGTATCTGTTCGCCGTATCGCTGTCAAAAGCTACCGAGTAGAAGTCACAGTAGGGGCATTTTGACAGGCAGAACGGGATATGGATATAAAGCCCTTTATTCATCAAGCTTAAGCACTGCCATAAACGCTTCCTGCGGAACTTCGACACTGCCGAGCTGACGCATACGTTTCTTACCCTCTTTCTGCTTTTCGAGGAGTTTCTTCTTACGGGAAATATCACCGCCGTAGCACTTGGCAAGTACATCCTTACGCATAGCCTTTACGGTTTCTCTTGCAATAATTTTGCCGCCGACCGCCGCCTGAATGGGTACCTCAAACAGCTGACGGGGAATGTTGTCCTTTAATTTTTCTGCGATTTTTCTTGCTCTTGCATAAGCCTTATCCGCATGAACAACGAATGAGAGCGCATCGACAACCTCGCCGTTAAGGAGTATATCAAGCTTTACAAGACGTGACGGAACAAATCCCGACATTTCATAATCATAGCTTGCATAGCCCTTTGTGCGTGATTTCAGAGCATCGAAGAAGTCGTATACTATTTCGTTCAGCGGAAGATCGTAGTGCATCTCAACACGGTTAAGATCAAGGTATTTCATATCCTTGAAGGTGCCTCGTCTTTCCTGACACAGATCCATTATACTGCCGACATACTCAGACGGAGTGTAGATATTCGCCTTTACCATAGGCTCTTCCGCCACTTCGATTTCTGACGGGTCGGGGTAGTTCGTGGGGTTATCAATAAATATCGTTTCCCCGTCTGTCTTTGTTATCTTGTATACAACAGAAGGTGCAGTGGTAACAAGGTCAAGATTATATTCACGTTCAAGTCGTTCCTGAATGATTTCCATATGCAGAAGTCCTAAGAATCCGCAACGGAAACCGAAGCCGAGCGCTATAGAGGTTTCCGGCTCGAATGTAAGCGAAGCATCGTTAAGCTGGAGCTTTTCAAGAGCGTCACGCAGATCGCCGTACTTTGCACCGTCGGCGGGATAGATACCGCTGTATACCATCGGGTTTACGTTACGGTAGCCTGCAAGGGCCTCTTTTGCAGGGTTGCTTACAAGAGTGACCGTATCGCCGACCTTTGTATCGCCTATCGACTTTATAGATGCGGCTATATATCCGACCTCGCCTGCACGAAGCTCCTTAGCGTTCTCAAGAGCCTTTGCGCCCATATATCCGACATCTACAACATCAAACTCAGCACCGGTAGCCATCATTTTTATCCTGTCGCCCGGTTTTAATGTGCCGTCCTTTATTCTTACATAAACGATAACACCTTTATAAGCGTCATAGTAGCTGTCAAAGATAAGCGCTTTCAGAGGAGCGTCCGGATCTCCCTTGGGAGCTGGAACGTTCTTTACCACCTGCTCCATTACTTCCTTTATGTTTATGCCCATTTTTGCGGAAATAAGCGGAGCTTCATCGGCAGGTATACCTATCACCGTTTCAATTTCTTCCTTTACTTCATCGGGATGGGCGGAGGGCAGGTCGATTTTGTTTATTACGGGAACAAGCTCAAGGTCCTGTTCGATTGCAAGATAGGTGTTTGCGAGAGTCTGCGCCTCAATGCCCTGTGTTGCGTCTACTACAAGTATTGCGCCCTCGCAGGCATTCAGCGAACGTGAGACCTCATAGTTGAAGTCAACGTGACCGGGTGTATCTATAAGATTGAAAACGTAGGTTTCGCCGTCATCGGCTTTGTATCTCAGCCTTACCGCACGGGCTTTGATTGTGATGCCTCTTTCACGCTCAAGATCCATATTGTCCAGTATCTGTTCTTCCATTTCTCTGTGTGCGACCGTTTCGGTCTGTTCGAGTATCCTGTCCGCCAGAGTGGACTTTCCGTGATCTATGTGCGCAATGATACAGAAGTTGCGTATCTCCTGCATATAGTCTTTATCTGCCAAGCTAAAAATCCTTTCTTTTGTAAAAAATCAGTCTATCCATAAAATTATAGCATAATCCGCACGGAAATGCAAACTATATTTATATATAAATACTGTTTTAAAGAGGATGAAAAATGAGTGATATGTTATCATACGAGGCTGTACAGCTTAAAAAGCTGCTTGCCGAGGAAAAGGATATACGAAACAGGTATATTTCCGCCGCCGAAGAAATATCCGATCCTCAGCTTAAGGAAAAGCTGCAGAAATGCGCCGCAGTACACGGCAGTCACATCAGCGTTATAAACGGACTTACGGGGGAGAAGAATGATTGACGAGAAGAACCGCCTGAATGAGCTTCTGAGGGCTGAAAATTCGCTTGCACAGAAATATGCCGTTATACTTTGCAGTGCGGTGAGCGGCGATATAAGAACAAAGCTGACGTTCAACCAGCGAGGCATAAACGAAGCGGCATCGTTTATTATTGACGAAATGAATTCACGGGGGTGGAACGTGCCGAAAAGCGTGTTGCCACCGAAAAACTAAAGTTTCCGTCTTTCCTGCCGATATACTTTACAGAAGGTAAAGAAGGGTCAATGAAAAGGCACGGAAAGGGTGGTATTATTATGTCTGCCGTAAACACAAATTATGAATACAAGCCTGCTTACAGTGTAAGTGCAACGGACAAAGCCGACAAGTCAAAGGAAACCTCAACGGTTAAGCTAAGCACGGACGCACAGAAATATCTTGAACAGCTTAAAGGCAAATATAAGAACGTTGATTTTATTGTGGCTGATTTTTCTTCGGATGAGGAGGCACATAAGCATCTCGCAACAGGAAAGGGCGAGTATAACTGCGTCATAACTCCCGATACTCTTGAAAAAATGGCTACTGACGAAACCGAAAGGGCTAAATTCGAGGGCATTATTGATAAGGCTATTGGCAAACTGCCCGAAATAAGAAAACAGCTCGGCGATGATTCGGAGAATGTTACAAAGCTCGGTATCAGCGTTGACAGTGAGGGCAACGTTTCGTATTACGCACTTATAAAGGAAAGCCTTAAAAAGAACGAAAACGTTGAAAAAGCCAAAGAAAAAGCCGCCGAAAAAAAGGCGGAGGAGGCTAAGAAAGAGGAAAAAGAGAAATATGAGGAACGGCTTGTGACGGCTTCTTCTGTAGAAGAACTGATAAAGCTGATTAAGGCGGCATATTCCGAGAAATCCGACGATCGCTTTGAAAAGAGCGATAAGAATGACGATGCGCTTAAAATCGACAGGGTAGACTTCAGCAGCGGAAAGGCACAGCCGGCATATGAACAGTATGTTCCGTCTGCCGTTCCCGAAGAAAAGCATCCGTTTGACTTCAAGGCATAGAAAAAGAATAGTATCAAAGGGCGCTTATCCGTTTTGGGTGAGCGTCTTTTTTTGCCGATAGCGATGCAGTTGTAGCCGTATCCGGTATATTCTTGTCCCAAGGATAATAGAATTAACCGGAAAGGACTGATTGTTTGAAAAATACCTATGTAAAAAACACAATAATCCTCTTTGTTTCGATGGTGATAAGCAAGATAGTCGGCGCTGTTTTCAAGATACCGCTTACCAATATACTCGGCGGTATCGGAATGGGCTACTACTCGACTGCGTACAGCCTCTACACGCCTGTTTTCGCTATGACTGCGGCGGCTGTTCCTACCGTTATAATAAAAGCGGTTGCGGATAACATAGCTTTACGCAGATTCGCAAATGCGCAAAAGGTGCTGAGAACGGCTGTCTTGATATTCGGAGCGACAGGTCTTATCGGCACTGCGGCAATACTGGCACTTGCACGGCCGTTTTCGGATACGGTCGCACAATCTCCGCAGAGCGTATGGGGAATAATCGCAATAGCGCCGTCGGTCTTTCTGTGCTGTATATCATCGGTATATAAGGGCTATTACGAAGGGTGCTGTAATATGATGCCGTCGGCTGTGTCGCAGGTCGCAGAATCGGTCTGCCGTGCCGTGACAGGACTTTCTGTGTCGCATCTTATAATAGAATACGGAATGAAATGCTATGCAGGCGGCGAAATGGTATTCGGTGTGATTGCAGGAAGTAAAAGCGAGGCTGTGGATATTATAATGCCTTATGCGGCGGCAGGTGCGGTTCTTGCCGTTACGGTGAGCGAGCTGTGCGCACTCGTTTGCCTGCTTGTGAGGAAAAAAGTCTGCAAAGGATTATAGACACGTCTGCGGGCGATACCTCGACAGACAGGGTGGCAGTAATCGCAAAGCGTCTTATAAAATCCTGCATTCCTGTTTCCGCCGCCGCAATAGTTGTGAATCTGTCCTCGTTCATCGACCTTATCACGATACCACGCTGTCTTAATTTTGCACTTTCGTCCGATCCGGGATATTTTGCGGCGTGTTTTTCGGACATAATAAAAGCACAGGGCGGTGCTGTGCGGCTTGCGAACTTTATGTACGGCAGTTATACCGGACTTTCGTGGACGATGTTCATGCTGATACCTTCTTTCACGGCTATGTTCGGCAGGAGCGCACTGCCGCAGATAGCAGGTGCGTGGACGCTCGGCAACAGGAAGGAATTCGAACGCAAGGTGACGGTCGTTCTGCGTTCAAACTTTGTTATCGGGTTTCCGCTGTATCTCGGGCTGTCGGCTATGAGCAGGCAGATACTTGAATTTTTGTTTTCGGGCAGACAGCAGGAGGTGACGGTGAGTGCAACATCACTCTTTATACTGGGGCTTGGCGGTGTTTTTCTGACCTTGTCATCTACGTTTATTTCAATATTTCAGGTCATCGGGCGGTCGGATCTTCCTGTGAAGCTAATGATGCCGGGCTGTGCGATAAAGCTGATATTCAACGTGTTTACAATATCTGTACCGGCTATCAATATAAACGGGGCGGCTGTTTCAACGGTTATTATGTATGCGGCGGTCGCACTGGGAGGATATTTTGCGCTTGAAAATGTTACCGGGATAGATTTTCACATTATCAGAAGAATGGCTGTTCCTCTGAGTGCTGGGATAGTATGCGCTGTCGTATCACGCATTGTGTATGGCTTTGTCGGGGAAAGCGTCAATGCTGTGACGGCTCTGTTTTTGCCGATAGCTTCGGGCGGTGCGGTTTATATAATTTTACTGATAATCTTCAACGAGATTAATCTTAAATCTTTGCTAAATCGACAAAAAAGAAAAAAATTCTGAAATTATCTTGATATTTGACAGATTTTAGAGTATTATTATATAAGATTAAAAACGGGCTGAAAAAAAGAGTCCGACAGGTATTGGAAGTGTACGATTTGGATTTTGAAATTAAAGACAAGTATGATATTGACGATCTTCTCGAAGTGACGAGGATACTCAGAAGCGAGAACGGCTGTCCGTGGGACAGAGAGCAGGATCATAAGTCGGTCAGGATGAATGTTCTGGAGGAGGCTTATGAGGTGATGGAGGCTATCGACGCAGATGACGCCGCAATGCTTAAAGAAGAACTCGGAGATCTGCTTTTTCAGGCGGTTTTTCACTGCGAGATCGAAAAAGAGCGTGGCAGGTTTGAATTCAACGATATATGCGACGATGTCACAAAGAAGATGATATATCGTCATCCGCACGTTTTCGGAGATGTAAATGTCAATAATTCGGACGATGTTCTTAAGAACTGGGACAAGCTCAAAAAGAAATCCAAGCACCAGGACACCGTTGCGGATACCCTTGACAGCGTGCCGATGGTACTGCCTGCGCTTATGCGTGGCGAGAAGGTTTTCAAGCGTGCGTCAAATGCGGGCGTAGCGCTTTCCGGTACAAGTGAAGCCGTTGATCTTGTGAAAGAAAAGCTCGCAAGCCTTGAGTTGGCTATTAATGACAAAAACGAAGCGCTTACCGAAGATAATTTTGGGGAACTTTTACTCTCTTGCTGTATTTTATCACGTTTTATCAAAAAAGATTGCGAAAAAGCCTTGACTTTTGCTGTAAATAAGTTTATAATGCGTTTTAGAGAGCTTGAGAGTAATACGAGGTCGCAAGGCAAAACGCTCGACAATCTGTCAGATGAGCAGATAAAAGCGCTGTTTTTAAATTCTGATTAACCGTAAAGCAATTAGTCGGTTGACCGTATTACGTCTGTTAGCTTTTATGCTTAACAATATTAATAATTTTAATTGGAGGATTACTCAAATGACAAAAGCAGAATTAGTTACAATGGTTGCTGAAAAGGCAGATCTTACAAAGAAGGATGCAGAAAAGGCAATCTCAGCTTTAGTTGAGAGCATTTCAGAAACACTTGCCAAGGGCGAAAAGATCCAGCTCGTTGGTTTCGGTACATTTGAAGTTCGTGAGCGTGCAGCTCGTGAGGGCGTTAACCCCCGTACAGGCGACAAGATCAAGATCGCTGCTTCTAAGGTTCCCGCTTTCAAGGCAGGCAGTGCTTTAAAGGATGCAGTTGCTAAGTAATTAAGTCTGGTTCAATAGCGGAGGCGGTATTTTTACAGCCTCCGTTTTTTGTTTTGTTTTAAAGGAAAGGTTTATTATGCGGCTTGATAAATTTCTTAAAGTATCACGTCTTATCAAAAGAAGAACAGTGGCAAATGAGGCGTGTGACGCTGAAAAGGTTTCGGTAAACGGTAAACCTGCAAGAGCCTCTTATGATGTCAAGGTCGGAGATGAGATTGAGATAAATATGGGCAAAAGCCCGCTTAAGATCCGTGTTCTTAAGGTAGTCGAGGTAGTCGGCAAGGACGGAGCCTCAGACCTTTACGAAGTGGTATAAGCATAATACGGACATACCCCGAATATTATTTATCATGCGGTAAATAACATTCGGGGGTGTTTTTTATGGAAAAATCACTGCAGAAGCTGACGCTGACCGACAGGAGAAAGCTGGAGGTGGGCGGAGTGCTTGAAATCATTTCCTATGATGATGAGAACATAACTATGTATACTGCGCTCGGCAATCTGCGTATCGGCGGAGAGAATCTTGAGGTGGGTACAGCGTTCAGTGAAAACGGCACTGTTGAGATAACGGGATACATACGCACGATACATTTTTGTGACGGCAAGTCAAGATATGCGGATAATTTCATATCAAGAATATTCAGGTAGGTGGGTGTATGAACGAAGAAACATCGCTGATGTGGCAGATTGCCTGCTTTTGCGTCTGCGGGGCATTGCTGGGAGTCTTATATGAGCCGCTTCGCATATTACGTCTGATAATCCCTCACCACAGCTTTATAACGGGAGTGGAGGATACTGCTTATCTTTCCTTGTGCGGCGTTGTCCTGTTCGGGCTTTCGATGGAAACGGGAACCGGAAATTTCCGCCTTTCGTATCTTTTAGCCGCCTTCGTCGGAGGGGCAGTGTATTTTCTTACTGTGGGCAGGCTTATAAAGATTATTTATTCTGCCGTGATAAAGACCGTTTTCAAGGCGGTGAAACTGATAGGAAGAAAACTGCTGCGGCCTGTCATAAGGTGCTTTGTGTCAATTGCACATAAATTGATGCTGCCTTTTGTTAAACTTTACGAAAATATTGACGCTAAAATGAAAAAAGCATAAAGCGGACTTGAAAACCTCTCCTGAAATGTTATATAATAATATTAATAATCACGGAAGGAATGAGATGTCAGTTGGCAACAGGATCGAAGGCAAAATCGGGAAAATTCAATAAAGTAATGCTTATACTTGCACCGTTGCTCGTAATTGCGCTTGTTATCTGTGTTTATAATTTCATCTCGATACAGGTGGAAATAGCACAGAAGAACGAGGAACTGGCAAAGCTCACCGCCCAGGTAGCCGAAGTGGAGAACGAAAACAAAATGCTGAGCAGATATTCCGATGAACAGTATAAAGTTGAGTATATCGAAACTATCGCAAGGGATAAGCTGGGTTATGCGAAGCCGGAGGAGCGGATATACTACATTGTTCCTGCTGATTGAATAATATGAACAAATGAGGCTTTCACGTTTTTGTGAAAGCCTCTGCTTATATAAAGTCTTTTATTTGGATATGCTTCTGTTATATCATTCAGCTATGACTATTATAACAGACTACCGATAGTTCTGTTTGTCGGATAGCCGCATTGTTTTTATTTGCACTGCTATTTATTACATTTGCTATCATTTTCTTTTTTTTTGTAGGGGAGGCGGCTTGCCCCTCCCGTTGCACTAACTTCTAACCATTCACCGAGTTTATAATCTGTCAACTATCAACCGTAACCCAAAGCTCGATTTCCTTGCAAAATGTTTATGGTAAGCACTTCAATATTTCGGGAGGGGCGAGCTGTATAGTGTGATAACATAGTTTACAGAATGTGCAAGGACATAGTTTACATATTTATGATAAAATAGAGGCATAAAATTCGAAAGGAGTCAAAGTTTATGCCTTGGGAAGAGAAAGTAATAGTAACTATGAGAGAAGAATTTGTAAAAAGAGTGTTGTCACACGAAAAAAGCAAAAAAGCCGAATTGTGCCGGGAATATGGAATAAGCCGACCCACCGGTGACAAATGGATTGAACGTTACCTGAACGGTCAACCGCTATGTGATCAAAGTAGAGCACCGCATATTGTTGGTAACAAGACAAATGATGAAGTTGAGAAATTCATTGTAGAATACAGGAAAAAAGTATCCTGCGATAGGTGCAACTAAAATACACCGTATGCTCCGTGATGAGGGAATAACAGATATTCCTTGTCCAAGAACCATCAATGATATTTTTAAACGCAATGGGTTGATAACAAAGGAAGCAAGTCAGATTGCAACGCCTTATGTCAGATTTGAAAAAAGTGAACCCAATGAAATGTGGCAGGCTGATTTTAAAGGACATTTTGCCATGAGAAACGGAGTAAGATGTCATCCGCTTGATATCATTGATGATTGCTCAAGATTCAGCCTTTGCTGTGCACCGCTCGCCGGGGAAACATACATAGAGGTAAGGCAGCAAATGGAGCATATTTTTTGAAATACGGTATGCCGTTTTCATTTCTTTGTGATAACGGCACACCATGGGGAACATCTCAGTCTACGGGATTTTCAAGATTTGAAGTTTGGTTTATGGAGCTGGGAATATTGACTTTACACGGGCGCATATTCCATCCGCAGACACAGGGCAAGGAAGAACGGTTCAACGGCTCATTAACCAGAGAATTTTTAAAGTATGAAAGCTTTGAAGATTTTGAAGACGCAAAAATAAAGCTTGACAAATACCGTGATTTCTACAACACAAAACGTCCGCATTACGCATTAAATCTTGACACACCGGCAAAACATTACCATCCGAGCGAACGGGCATACACGCCCGACATATCAGAATGGGAATACAGCGATGAATATAAATTGAGAAAGGTAAAAGAGAGCGGATATGTCACCATAAGAAATCAAGGTTATTATTTAAGCGAGGCGTTTAGCGGAAAAACTATTGCTGTAAAAGAATCCAATAAAGGACAGCATCTCATAAATCTATATTTCAGGCAATTCAGAATAGGACAGATAGATATAGAAAAGAGAGTGTTTACCTTTAAAAAAAGCTTATCTAATCGAAAATGACCCACGTTTCGCCGAGGCGAAACATAAAAATGAACTTTCCATTCGGGCTTCGCCCTCATTTCAAGTTCATTTTTATGTTCGTTTGTTATTGATAACATGTAAACCATGTGCTTGCACAAAGTGTAAACCATGTTACTCTTGACACAAGCCCCTCGCCCTACGAAAAGCGAGAGGGATAGTGTGGGTTTTTGGAAGGGTCAATGTCAGTGCAGTTGCATTGATACACTCACGAAATTATTAATACCTTGTCGGTACGGAAAATGTTTTCGGCGGTGTTGGTGATATATCTCACTGTGTTGCTTTAATAATAATCAGTTTATCGACAATCTGAGGCTTTCACGTTTTGTGAAAGCCTTTTGCTGTTATATAAGCCCGAAAATCTGAAATGCCGCAATTCCGCTTATGCAGACAATACTGCCGATGATATTGAGCGGCTTTGTGCTTTCCTTACGGATAAGACCGATAAAGAAAAGCGCTACCATTATCATAGGCTGTATGAATGAATAGTTGGTCATACTTGTGGCGATAACGGCATTTTCAAGCACAAGTCCGAGTGCGTTCGGTATTTTGGTCAGCGCTACAAATGCACAGCCCTTCGGCTTGTCTTTTATCATCCTTATCGGGTGAACGAAAGGCGCAAGCACGGCGGCAAGCAGGATAAGTCCGAAAAGCAGGGCAAAGTATGAGGATATGTACGGCGCAGACGCAGTGATAATAAAGCCGTAGCCGAACTTTGAAAGCAGATAGAAGAACAGCGGCACAGCTATTTTTTTATAGCTGATATGCTCTCTTTCCGACCGTGCTATCATAAATAGTCCTGCGGCGGTGACAACTATCGCCAGTAGTTTTAAAACGCTGAATGTATCCGTTGCGGTTATTATATCGGTCGCATAGGACGCAAACAGGCAAAGACCGAGCCACGCCTTAAGCTCGAATGCAGACATCTCGGTAAGCACAAGTGCAGACATCTTGAATTCAAGCAGCTTCGACACCATAATAAGAACAGCCGCAAGCACAGACTGCCAGCAAAGCTGTAAGTGCATATCGGAAAAAGGCATAAGCGGCAGTAAAAGCACCGCTGTAGGCAAAGCCATAAGAAAAGTGAACGAATTGCCGTCAAACTTCAGCTTTGCGACGGAGTATTTGTCGCTGAGACCGCAGACGGTGTAACAGGCGACAACGAGAAGCATCAATACCATAACGGTCATCCCTCTATATTCTTCTTTATTCTTCTATAGTATATTCGAGCATTTCATAGTGCAGCTTTGTGCCTATGTCACTGCCTGGCGGTAAAAGCGCCAGTGCAATGAACAGCGTTTCTCCGCTTATTTTTTCCGTAAGTGTGGCGTACTCTCCGCTTATTTCGGTAATAATGTAATCTTTTGGCTCCATAGTTCAGAAACTCTCCTTCTTTTTTGTTTTACTAACTGATTTTATCACAAAAAATTAATTATAACAAGCCTTTTTTACTTGAAACTCATCTTTCGATATGTTATACTATATTTCATCGAAAACGATTACCTTAAAAAAGTCGTTTTTAGCTAAAAGAAAAGTAAAAGAGCAACGGAAAGAAAAGAAGAAACTATGAGAGATCTAACAAAAGGAAGCATAATCCGGCTTATGCTCCTGTTCAGTCTGCCTATTCTGCTTGGCAGTCTGTTCCAACAGGCGTATAACCTGGTCGACATTATAATTGTCGGAAAAAAACTCGGTGAGCTATCGCTGTCCGCCGTCGGTTCGACAACGGCGGTGGTGTCGCTTATGTTCAACATTATTAACGGTTTATGCACAGGTTTTGCAATACCTGTTGCAAAGCACTACGGTGCTAACGATATGAACAAGGTGCGGCGCACGGTTGCAGGAATGATTACATATTCTGCGATAATTACAGCATTAATCATGGCGCTGTGTATAGTGTTTGTTGAGCCGCTGCTTACTGCACTCAATACGCCGGCTGAGATTTTTGAACAGGCGAAGCTGTATCTTACGATAGTGGCAGGCGGACTTATAGTTACGCTTATATATAACCTTGAAGCGAACATTCTTCGTGCTTTGGGCGACAGCATAGTACCGCTGATAATACTTGTAATATCAGCCGTACTGAATGTCGGTCTGGATTTTCTGTTTATATTCGGATTCGGCATGGGGGTTGACGGTGCGGCGCTTGCAACGGTTATCGCACAGCTTATCTCCGCTATTGTCTGTTTCGTTTATCTTATCAGAAAATGCCCATTTTTAAAGCTCGGCAGGTCTGATTTCAGGCTTCACGGCGAGGAGATAAAAAGCCTTCTTGCTTCTGGACTTGGAATGGCGCTTATGTATTCGATAGTTGACATAGGCTCGATAGTTCTGCAAAACGGCATCAACGGGCTTGGAACGGGTATAATCTCGGCTCATACCGCCGCCAGAAAGATATTCAGCTTTACTATCATGCCGTTCTCGGCAATCAGCGCAACGCTTGTGACATTTGTAAGCCAGAACCTCGGCGCAGGCAAGTTTGACAGGATAAAGAAAAGCATAAAATACGGTCTGCTGATAGGCTACGGCTGGTCAACGCTTGCGGTGCTTATTGTGTATCTGTTCGGAGAACAGCTTGTGCTTATGATAGCGCCTGCGGACAACCGTGAAATTATAGATACGGCGGTCAATTATCTGAGGATAAATGTGCCGTTCTACTATGCTCTGAATACGCTTTTGTCGCTGAGATGTACACTACAGGGACTCGGAAAGAGCGTTGTTCCGATAGGGGCAAGCATTGTCGAGATGATATGGAAGATAGTGACTGTAGTTGCGGTTATCCCCGTATGCGGTTATTTCGGCGTATGTATATCCGAACCGATTATATGGACGGCAAGCGGACTTCTCGTTGCGGTTATTGCTATAAAGACGCTCAGAGCGTTTGAGAAAGCGTAATATTGCGTTTAGATATTTCAATTTTCGGCATTTTAGTTTTTTTGAAAAATATTTCAAATAAATGCAAAAATCGCTTGAAAAATTGTTAATATAGTTGTATAATAGATACATTAGTAGCGTTAATGCTAAGAAAGGTTAATTTTATGAACATCTGGCACGATATTGATAAAGAAAGAGTAACTCCCAATGACTTTTTAGCGGTCATTGAGATCTCAAAGGGCAGTAAGTCAAAGTACGAGCTTGACAAAAAGACGGGAGTGCTTATACTCGACAGAATACTGTATACATCGACACATTATCCCGCAAACTACGGATTTATCCCCAAGACGCTTGCAGACGACGGAGATCCGCTTGATGTGCTTGTTCTGTGCAACGAGCCTCTTGTTCCGCTTGTGCTTGTACAGTGCTATCCTATCGGTGTTATAAATATGATAGATAACGGAAAGATGGATCAGAAGATAATAGCTATCCCGTTTGAAGATCCCAATTATAACTCTTACAGAAGCATTGAGGGCTTACCCTCGCACATCTTTGACGAAATGCTGCACTTCTTCAAGGTATATAAGCAGCTTGAGGGCAAGGAAACTGCGGTCAATGAGGTAATGGGTCACAAGGCTGCGGTTGAGATCATCAAGGAATGTATAGCAAATTACGATGAGGTTTACGGTGAAAAGTACAACAACATTGATACTGGCAAGTAAATCTCCACGCAGAATTGAACTTATGACGCTGGCAGGCTTCGATTTTTTATCCGTTCCTGCCGTAAAGGAAGAGAAGATAACGGGCGGTACATCACCGTCAGACGCAGTGCTTATGCTATCCCGACAGAAAGCAGAGGAGATAGCCGAAAAATTTCCCTATAATACGGTTATCGGAGCGGATACTGTTGTGGCGCTCGGTAACGAGATAATGGGCAAGCCTGAGAATGAGCAGGACGCATTTAATATGCTGAAAAAGCTGTCAGGCAAAACACATACGGTACTTACGGGAGTATGCGTAATTTCTCCCGATAAGCAAATAAATTTTTATGAAAAGACCGAGGTGGAATTCTATCCGCTCGGCGACGATGAGATACGGCAGTATATAGCAAGCGGTGAGCCTATGGACAAAGCGGGTGCTTACGGCATTCAGGAAAAAGGCGCTATGTTTGTAAAACGTATAAACGGCGATTTTTACAACGTTGTAGGATTGCCTGTAGCACGGCTTGCAAGAGAACTGAACGCTCTCACAGAAAATAATCTTCAGTGAAAGGACGCAAAGGTATGTTATTTTTGAACAACGCATTTACAAAAGATATTACGGAGTACGACGGAGAAGTGCTCAAAGAAGTAAAAACCGTAGACGGAAAGATATATCTTTCAAACGGCGCTATCATTAAAGAGGGTGTTGTCGGAAAATTCTTCGACATTGCCACTAATGACAAATACGGTACTGTATTTGAGGCTGACGGTCCAGATGAGATCGGTCCTATCGTTGGATTCGATCCTGTTACGGGCGATTCCGCTCCCGATTATTTTGCATTCTGATTATCGAAACTTAACAAACTGCGGCAGAGCAATACGCTTTGCCGCTTTTTCTTTTCCGTTTTTATGACTTTGGTTGGATTTGCTGTTTTTATAAACTAATACTTTAATTTTATGCGGAAATATATGTTGCGTACAACTGCTATTTGTGTTAAACTTAATGCAAACAAGGAGGAATTGATATGGAAACGGTTTTTCAAAGCAGTTACAGATGCTCAGAAAGCAAAGCGGTATCACGCAGGAACAGCTTGCAGACAAGCTCGGTGTTACCGCACAGGCAGTATCAAAATGGGAAAACGGGAGCTATCCCGACGGCGATTTACTGCCTAAGATAGCGGACATCTTCGATGTTTCTATAGACAATCTTTACGGCAGAGGAGAGGAAAGGTGTTCGTTTGAACAACAGGTATTGAATCATATGCGGGCTATAGCCGACAGCAATCAGGATTTTTCTGCCGAGTGGCTGAAAAATTACCTTAATATAATCTGGGCTATGCAGCTTACTGCGTGGCGTGAATGCCGCTATTACTATGATATTCCCGATATTAAAGATTCAAACGGCACGGTTGCTTCCGAGTGCACCTGTAATACAGGTGTGACGTATATGCGGCTTAATAAGGATTTCCGCTATTTTACATTTATAAAACAGCCGGAGAGCTTCGCAAAACAGTTTTCGGATATTGATAAGCTGTCGGAGTTGTTCAGGTTCTTAGGAGATAAGATGAACTTAAAGGTGGTAATGTATCTTCTTTCTCTTGATAACGGCGAGGTAGCCGGTGCCTCGACCATAGCAACTCATCTCGGCTATCCGAAAGAAAAGATAGAAAAAGCGCTTCAGTATCTTTTGAGCATCAACGGCTCAAACAAAGAGATAATCGAAATAAGCGTGCTTTGCGCCGACAACGGTAAAGAAAAAGTATACGGAGTAAGAAACTACTTGCCTGAAATGCTTATTTTGCTGACAGGTGCGTTTGCCGTACTCAATCAGCCGTATGGTTATCAGACAAGCGTAAACAACCGTGATTATCCTTTCTTTGACCGAAAGGACATGAGTTTTATAAAAGTGGGAGAGAAAAATGAAGAAAAATAAAGAGAAAGAGAAAAACACCAATCCTTATCATAAGGAATACGGCGTTTTCAGCAACAGCATTCACGCATTGAAATCAATGCTGAGCTATTCACACAGGTTTATACCCGTTATAATAATCAGCGTAGTCTGTGCGCCGATAATGCAGTATCTGTGGTCGTTCATATCAAAGTTCGTTATTGATATGATAACTTCAGGACAGAGTGTTACCGCACTTGCACTGCTTATGGGCGGATTTACCGTAATACAGATTACGGCTACTATGCTGAACCTTTACGGCAACTCATTCTTTCACGTTTATATCGGAGCAAGATTCAGGCAGATGGGACTTAAGAACCGCAAGATAATGTCGGTGGATTACGGCTATCTTGAGGATAAGGACTTTATGGACTGCTATCAGAAAGCAGGAAACGCCTGCAACAACAATAACAACGGCATAGAAGGTATGATGAGAGGTATTGTGCGTCTTCTCACGCTTATACCGATAATCGCAGTAGGTATCGCTATCCTCGGCACAATGAATATTTTTATCATGCTTGCTATACTTGTCTGTTCTGTACTTCAATTCGTTGTCAGCAATAAGACAAACGCTTACTGCAAGAAAAAGGTGTGGGATCCGCTTGCACCGTGGTGGCGCAGACATAATTATCTTTCTTATACCACGAGCGACTTTGAGGCGGCTAAGGATATAAGAATGTTCGGAATAGCCGATTGGCTTACAGAAAAGTTCAAAGTGCTGAACAAAGAGCGCTATGCGGCGCAGAAGAAAAATTCAAGGATATGGGCGGTGTCGGCTGTCATAAATGCTGTACTCTGGGCAGGAGTGCAGGCTGCGGTTTACGCATGGCTCTTGTACAGCGTTGTAACCGGAAGTATGACGATAGGTAATTTTACTTTGTATCTTGCATCGTCAATGACATTCTTTGATTATACAAATCAGCTTCTGACCGCTGTATCGGACTTACTTGCAAGGAGCAGGGAATATGACGATTTCCGCAGCTTTATGGACGCTGACTGCGGAGATAAGGATGACAGCGGGATTGATGTTCCGCAGTGTGACAGCTATGAATTTACATTCCGCAATGTTTCGTTCAAATATCCGAAGGCTGAAAAGTATGCACTTAAAAACGTCAATATCACTCTTAACGCAGGAGAGAGGCTTGCGGTGGTAGGGCTTAACGGCGCAGGAAAATCTACCTTTATAAAGCTGCTGTTAAGGCTGTATGAGGTGACAGAGGGCGAGATACTGCTGAACGGTGTTAATATAAAGCAGTACAACAAGCACAGCTATTATAAGATATTCTCGCCTGCTTTTCAGGAGGTCGAGCTGTTCGCATTTCCTCTGTATATGAACGTTTCAATGAGCAGTGCGGATAAATCGGATAAGGAGAAGGCAAGGCAGTGCGTTATTGATTCGGGGCTTGAGAATAAGCTCTCAGAACTTGAAAAGGGTATGGATACCGAGATACTAAAGATCGTTTACGATGACGGCGTTGACCTGTCGGGCGGCGAAAAGCAGAAGCTGGCGCTTGCCAGAGCGTTATATAAAAATGCGCCTGTAGTTGTCCTTGACGAGCCTACGGCGGCACTTGACGCACTTGCGGAAAGCAAGCTGTACGGCGACTTTGACAAGCTCATCGGTAACAAGACAGCGGTATATATCAGCCACAGATTAAGCTCTACACAGTTTTGCGACAAGGTCGCTATGTTCAAGGACGGCGGTATAGTCGAGTACGGAACTCACAGCGAGCTTATGGACAAGGGCGGAGAATACGCTGATATGTTCAATGTCCAGGCTCAGTATTATATTGACAACAATGAAAGCGAGGTGGCTGTCAATGCGTAAAGAAAAAGAGAAAAAGATCCTGCCTACGCTTAAATTTATGCTGAAAACGGCAGTAAAGAATAAGCCTCAGCTGTTTATCGCTTATGTGCTACAGGTGGTGGTTTCGTTTTCGCAGACAATGGTTAATATCATCTCGTCAAAATATCTTGTAGATGAGATCGCCGCAATAATCGGCGGCGGTAAAGCTGAGGAGCATATACCTACAGCGATATTCTGCATTGCGCTTATAGTCGGTGTGACCTTGCTTGCGGCACTTATCAACTATCTTGTAAATGAGATAAAGAATGTTTATTCCGAGTGGTTCAACGAGTATTTTGAAGTAAGCCTGTCCGAAAAGGTAATGAAGATGGATTTTGAGCATACCGAGGATCCCGACACGCTCGATCAGATGAACAAGGCGAAAGAGGGTATGTCGTGGTACAGCGGCGGAGTAGTCGGAATACTGAACGGTTTCTTCAATATCGTTTCAAACGGGGTGAACGTACTCGGCGTTATAGCGATAATCGCAGTTACCTGTCCGCTTCTTCTGCCGATACAGATCATATCGCTTGTTCTTATCACGATATTCACAAATAAGAGCAACAAGCTTGATATAGAATATTTCAAGAAGCTGTCTAAAGTCAATCGGCTTTTCGGGTATTTCTTCTATCAGCTGTCCGACCCGTCAAACGGTAAGGAAGTCAGGCTGTTTGACAGCAAGGATATGATGTGCGATAAAGCGGATTACTACAGCAATGAAACTATAGACACGTTCAGGGAGCAGTACAAAGCGCAGTATAAATATATGCAATACTCAAATCTCACAAACGGACTGCGTGACGGACTTTCATATTTCTACATAGGCTTTAAGGCACTGACGGGAGCGATTACACTCGGTGATTTTACAATGTGTGTTTCATCGGCGTCAACGCTCTACTGGGGACTGTATAGCATTGTAGACAACATTGCGGCTACGGTAAAGGCGTGCGGTTACGCATACGAATATCTGAAATTTGATGCAATTTCCGACAGAATGACAAAGGGTGATAAGCCTGTTTCGGACGGCGAACACGTTATCGAATTCAGAAATGTAAGCTTCAAATATCCGAGAAGTGAAAATTATGTCCTCAGAAATATCAATATCACGATTAAACAAGGCGAGCATCTGTCTGTAGTCGGACTTAACGGTGCGGGTAAGACAACGTTTATAAAACTCCTTTGCCGTATGTATGATGTAACAGACGGTGAGATACTGATAGATAATATCAATATAAAGGATTACTCGGACAGCGAGTACAGAAAGCTGTTCTCGGTGGTATTCCAGGATTTCGAGCTGTTCGCTTTCAGCCTTAAGGAAAACATAATACTTGACGAGCAGGAGGACGAGGAAAAGCTGATAAATACGCTCAAAATGGCAGGCTTATATGATGATGCAATGAAGCTTGAAAACAAGCTTGACACGACAATATTCAAAAGCTATGATGAAAACGGCACTGAACTTTCGGGCGGTCAGCAGCAGAAAACCGCTATCTGCCGTGCTTTATACCGTGACAGCCCGATAGTAATACTTGACGAGCCTACAGCGGCACTCGACCCTGTAGCCGAATATGAGATATACAAGCACTTCAACAAGCTTGTCGGCGGCAAGACCGCTATCTACATATCGCACAGGCTTTCAAGCTGTAAATTCTGCGATGAAATCGCCGTATTTGCCGATGATACGATAAAGGAGTACGGTACGCACGAAGAACTTGTGAAAATCGAAAGCGGTATTTATTCCGAAATGTACAACGCTCAGGCAAAGTATTATGTGGAGAATGTGTCGTAAACAGCGTAAAGAAAATGCCCACGCAGTGATAAACTCTGCGTGGGTATTTCGTTTTTACGCTACTGCCGATAATGTGCATATACCGTTTACCGCTATGCAAAGTGCTATTCCGATAACGGTCGGCAAAGCAAAGCTGACCGCTGTCCATTTAAGGCTCTTTGTTTCCTTATATACCGTAATGCAGGATGTCGAGCAAGGGAAGTGGAACAGTACAAATATCACCATACATATCGCTGTTACAGAAGTCCAGCCGTTAGATATAAACAAATCCTTCAGTGCGGACAGCTCCGATATTTCGGTAAGCACAGTACCTTCTGAGTATGCCATTATTATTATCGGAACAACTATCTCATTTGCAGGAAAGCCGAGTATGAATGCAAGCAATATAACGCCGTCAAGTCCCATCATTCTGCCGAACGGGTCAAGAAACTCTGTGCAGTGTGACAACAGCGAAGCATCGCCTGCGGTAACATTCGCCATCAGCCATATAATTAGCCCTGCAGGGATAGCGACAATTACCGCTCTGCCGAGAACAAACAGCGTCCTGTCGAGAAACGCTCTGACAAGGACCTTTGCAAACTGCGGTGTTCTGTATGGCGGAAGCTCAAGTGTGAACGATGACGGCATTCCTTTTAGTAATGTCTTTGACAGGAAACGTGACGAGAGCATAACAGCGGCAACCGAGGCGGCTATAGCGGCACTCAGCAGGAGCGCCGCCAAAATCCGAGCCTGCGACAGCCGGCACACCGATAGCAAACATTGTAATAATGCTTATGATAGTCGGAAATTTTCCGTTGCAGGGCATAATTGACGCAGTTATAATCGCTATAAGCCGTTCACGTTTACTGTCGATTATCCTTGCACCCGTTATTCCGCAGGCATTACAGCCAAGACTCATACACAGACATAAAGCCTGTTTACCGCAGGCTCCCGCTTTTTTGAACGCTTTGTCAAGATTGAACGCTATTCTGGGTAGTATTCCGTAATCTTCAAGTATGGTGAACAGCGGAAAGAATATCGCCATAGGAGGAAGCATTACCGATACCACCCACGCAAGCACTCTGAATATCCCTTCGGTGAGAACGCTGTTCAGCGTTACCGGAGTACCTATTGACGATAAGGCACTATAAAGCAGTGATTCAGCCTTTCCGAAAAGCTCCGAAAGCAAGGCTGACGGGTAATTCGCACCTGTTATTGTTATCCATAAAATGATAAACAGCATAAGCAGCATTATAGGTATTCCCGTCAGTTTTCCGGTAAGTATCCTGTCGATTTTCCTGTCACGGACTTGTTTTTTATTGGCACTACGTTTTACGCCTTCCGCCGCAATTCCTTCAGCAGTTATGAAAATGCAGGAAATAATCTCATCGGTAAAATTATTGACGGTCAGTCTGTCTGCGGCGGATATAAGCGCTTTGAGGTAATTATCGTCTGTGCCGTGTTTTTTACACAGGCTGTCTACCGTATCGCTGTCGCCCTGAAGGAGCTTAAGGCATATAAAACGCTTTGTCCTGCTGTCTGTTTCTATTTTTTCGGTAAGCGGCAAAAGCTGTGATATTGCGTTTTCTATACGGCTTGTGTAAACAAGCGTTATATCGTTGCTTTCCTTGCTAAGTGCAACGCTTTCTATTGCCTGCATCAGTTTATCCAGCCCTTTTTTGCTCCGTGCCGATGTTGCCGCTACAGGTATCCCAAGCTGTTGTGACAGCTTAGTTATATCGGTTTTTATGTTTTTCTTTTCCGCTTCATCCATCATATTCACGCACAGCACTGCTTTAGACGTGATTTCGGTTATCTGCAGTACAAGATTCAAATTTCGTTCAAGACAAGATGCATCGCAGACGATAACAGTAACATCGGGCTTTTCAAGGCATATATGCCTGCAGGCTATTATTTCCTCCGCAGAATGAGCGCACAGTGAATATGTGCCGGGAAGGTCGGTTATCAGATATTTGTTATTGTTGTAAGTATAACTGCCTGCGGCGTTGCCGACAGTTTTTCCGACCCAGTTTCCCGTATGTTGCTTAAGCCCTGTCAGAGCGTTGAAAACCGTGCTTTTGCCGACATTGGGATTGCCGGCGAGCGCAACCGTAAATTCTTTTTCGTATTTCATATTTTCCGCCTTTCAGCTGTAATATTACATTATATGAAAATACGTCTGATTTGTTAAGAATGAATTATACGTTTTCTTCGGAAACTGCCTGTGTCAGTGTACGGGAAAGCTCGTCGCTGTTGACCGGCTTTGTAAGAAAGGCGGTCATTCCGCACTGTTTCGCCTTGTTCACATCTTCGCTGAATGCGCTTGCTGTCATTGCGATTATCGGTACTGTTTTTGCATATTCGCTTCGGATATTTCTTATTTCTTTCGCACATTGAAAGCCGTCCATTAACGGCATCCGCAGATCCATAAGGATAATATCATAGTAATAGTCTGGATTGCGGCAGAACATTTCAAGCGCCTTTCTGCCGTTTGCTGCGACCTCGATGTTTACGTTATATTTGGCAAGCATCGCTTTTACTATCTGAACGTTTACCTCTACATCTTCGGCAAGAAGAATGTATTTTCCGCTGAGCGTTCTTGACGAATTGTCAAGCTCATCACAATGACCGGGATTATTATCGCTGAAATTGTCTGTAAATCCTTTGCAATGCTCCGATAATATGCGTTTTAAATCAAAGGTGAGAAGCGGTATAAGACATACGCCTTTTACTGCGCCCGGATACTTTGAAAGCGACAAGTCCGATTGATTTTCTGTTGTGACTATGTATGTTATATTGTTGTCGTTTTTGCCGATATATTCTGCGATTTTATTTACCCGGTCTGCATCGGAAACGATAATATCAAAGTGCCTGTCCGCTGTAAAGCCGTCATCATGTTTATTATCGTATGAACAGAAGGTTATCCCCAGCTTTTCCAGTGCTTCTGCTATCTGAGCCGAATGACTGCGGTTGTTGTTTATAATAAGCGCCGACAGGCATTTGTTGCCGGAATAACGGTTTTCCGTTCCCTTTACGGCTTCAATCTGCAGCTTTATAATAAACTCCGTGCCTGCACCTTTTTTCGTTTTTACCGTTATGCTTCCGCCTGCAGCATCGACTATTCTCTTTGAAATAGGCATACCGAGTCCCGTTCCGCCTATATTTTTGTCGGTCAGCTCACGTTCATACGGCTCGAATATCTTTTTGGTGAACTCCTCGCTCATACCTATGCCGTTGTCCCTGACCCTTATCTCATATTCGGGAACACCCTTTTTGCCGTCATCCGTTTCTGTAAGCGTAAGAGAAATATTGCCGCCGTTGTGCGTGAATTTTATCGCATTTGAAAGGAAGTTCATTATAAGCTGTTCAAATCTGTGCTTATCGCAACGCACAATCTCGTGGGTCACATTGTGCATACTTATCGTCAGATTATGTTGCTTTTCAGCCGCAATGCTGCTTATTACCGTTCTTATCTCATAAAACAGGCGTGACAAATCCACGTTGGTGATATTGAATGTCAGTCTGCCGCTTTCTATTACGCTTATATCGAGAATATCGCTTATAAGGCCGAGAAGCTGATTTCCCGATGTGATAATCTTATTGATATATTCCTTTGTCGCCGCAGAATTTCCTTCCTCATTTGCGGCAAGGGAGGCAAAACCGATTATCGCACTGAGAGGAGTGCGTATATCGTGAGAAATGCCTGAGATGAACGAGCTTTTGGCATTGTTTGCTTTTTTGGCTTCGTTGACTGCACTATGCAGTGCAAGGTTTGTCTTGCGTTCTTTGGTGCGGTCAGACAGTACAAGGATATATCTATCCTCTCCGTCAATCTTGTTTCTGAGTGCGGTTATATGAAACAGGCAGGCATTTCCGCTGTTTCTGCGCACATATTTTCTTTCCCACTTTTACGCTCACCGACAGACATACGGATGAGATTTTCTCTGATATTCTCGTCTTTATCCGTCACTGCCGAGTTTTCTATTATGCTTTCGTCCGACATAGCCTCGCTTTGAGAAATGCCGAGTATTCTTTCTATGTTGGGGCTGACATATCCTACTGAGAAATCCTCTGTGTTCAGCATAAGAAATATATCGTCAACGTTATTTGAAAGCACGGAAAACAATTCTTCCCTGTATTTTATCTCGCTGTCCTTTTTCCTGAGGTTGAGATAGTTTTTACGGATGAGATATAAAACGGACAGAGTACAGATAAGCGCTATCACACTGACGCTTGCAGACATTGTTATCGTCTGCAGGCGGTTGATGTTTTCGTTTACTACAGAACACGGAACAATACCGATAAGTATCCAGTCCTTGAAGCCTATGCTGTGATATGCCAGATAATATGCTTTACCGCCGAGCGTAAGCCTGTTTACCCCTGATTCGTTATAGCATATTTCGGCAATGTAAGGCTGAATGTTATCCTGCGACAGATTATCCGAGCTGTCTGCAAGCATCCGCCAGAAGTTGCTTAATTCATCGCCGTGTTCGCCCCTATTGTTTACTACAACCCTTCCGTCAGGATAAACTATGTAATTTGTAGCCATATTATTGAATGTGTTTGAGCTTAGCAAGGATATGATGTCATCGTTGTTAAAGCTGATTGCTATAGCGGAATACGAAAAGTCGCCGTACTTGTTTTCGGGGCAGGGAACAGCGAACACGATAAGCTCCGACCTGTCAATGAGAGCGGTATCGGATACTACGTTTTTGCCCTCCTCCATAAGAATTCTCATATTTCTTCCGAGATCCATCCTGCCGGTATTACCGTCAACCGTACAATAGCTTCCGTCCTTATCAAGAAAGTAAAAATCCGTGAATGCGCCGATACGTCTGATATTTTCAATGTAAGTCCTAATTTTCTTATCGTCATCGGTGTCTTCAAGATAAGGTAGCCACATATCCATAGCGTTCCAGTTTTCGCTTAACAGATTGCTCAGCGAGTTACCGACCTGAGAATATATTTCGTTAAGGTGAGTGGCGCTTTCTTTGAAGATAAGCTTCGATGAAATGGCATTGTAAGTATAAGCGGACAGTATAACTATCAATGTTGCCGTGACGATTACAAGGTAAGCAAAATTCTTTCTTATCAAAAATAACATCTCCCCGAAATTTATACCTCTGATACAAAATAATTACATTTATCTCTTAAAGAATATCATATTTTATCTTTAAATGTCAATAAATTCAAGCACGAAGATTGAAAAATATAAAAAAATCCTGCGAATTGTGTCGAATTTGTTGAAAGGAATGGCTTGACGAGGCAATCGAATAGTGTGGCGAAGAATATATTGCGTAAAATTAAAATTATTACGAAATGAAGATGAGTTCAGGTGTAATATGGCTGAAATGTTGACATATAGATTTTGTTTTAATATAATAAAAAACAAAGAAAGGCAGGTGAATGACATGAAATCAATTATTGGAGATAACGGGAATAACTGTCATTCACATTTATGCTTTTGATATAGCAATTGTGCAATGATAAAATTCAAAGTGTTCTCGTTATCGGGAACACTGTTTTTATATAAGGAGTTATTATGAACAAATTGAATTTTATCAAAGCGGATAAACCGGATTGTAGCAACGCAACAGACAGTGGAAAAATAACTGTCACTGTAAGAGAATTTATCACAACTACGCTTGCTGAAAAAATCGCAACAGCATTATGGAACAAGCCTGAATGGGCTGACAGTATCGTCAGATTCAATTATGATAACAAGATCAAAAGCGATTGCTTCAATGTTATCGCTCTGAATGAAACAGGTGATGTTGTAGGCAGTATAGCTTTTAGGGAAACGCTGATTAAATAGCCCAGCAGAGTTGTCGTAACACGGGTTGCAAGCCAATATTGATGAAAAAGTTACCTTTTCAAGGTAAGTGATAAAATCTCTGACAAAGTAAACTCACACGGAACTTGCCGCTTTGGAATTCTATAAAATAACACTGCTCCGCCTTTCAATTCAAATACGAAGACGGGTTTTTATACACTTTGACAAAATCAAATTTACAAGAACAAATAAATTGTGCAACGTTACAAATGTGGCATTTTTACTAGAATTATGTGTTGATTTTTAGTAAATAAACTGATAAAATTACAATTATAAATTATCTTTTAATGTAAGTAACAACTTTAAATTACTGCAATTAAAAGTCAACTTCAATTGAACAGGAGAAAAAGCAATGAAAAATCTAAAGATTTCCAAGAAGATAATCTGCACGTTTGCAGTTGTGCTTCTGCTGACATTTATTCTGGGTGTTGTTTCCCTGGTATCAACAAACAACATAGCTTCTACGTCTGACAATTACGTCAATATATCTATTCCCGCATTGTCAAATCTTGAAAGCGCCAGACGTTACATCAGAATATTCCAGGGTAATATTCTGAAAGCCACCTGTACTGATAATCAGGCTGATTTAGACAAGCTCGTTGAAGACATAAGCAGCGACCGGTCAGCGTTCTTCGACTATCTCGACAGCTTTCTTGAATATGACCCACAGTTTTCAGATGAAGTCGAAAATATCCACACTGTCATGGACGACGCAGCTTCTATTCGTGAGAGAATAGTAGAAGCAAGCGCAAAATTCAGCTATGAGGGCAATCAGGAAGCGTATTCTATATATCTGAACGAATACGAGCCTAACCTCACGAAAATTACGGGCATTCTGGAAAACCTTACAACCGAACTCAAAGAAGCAATTACCACAAGATACAATAATGCACAGACTACCAAAACAATCAATATTGTCATAATAATTGCAGTAGTTGTGGCGGCTGCAATACTTGTGGTTGCTCTCACAGTCGTTCTCACAAAGGCAATAGTCACGCCAATCATTCAGATTAAAGATTCCATGAACCTTATCGCAAACGGTCTGCTCAAAGAAGCTGACGGCACTATCACATACCGATCCAAGGACGAGCTGGGTGTACTTGCTCATGCAGCAAGGAAGGTCATCAGATTCTTCCAGGACGTGCTGCCCAGCATTTCAGATGTGTGCAGGAATTACGGCAACGGAAATTTCAACTGTACCTGCGAGAATTACGATAGCTACGTTGGCGAAACCAGCGAGATCCGCGACAGCCTGATGTATATACGCGATAATCTTTCCGTTGCCCTTTCAAATGTTGACCAGGCTTCCGACCAGCTTTTAAGCGGCACAGAAGAAGTCTCATCAGGCGCTCAGGCTCTTGCTCAGGGGGCAACGCAGCAGGCAGCATCTATCCAGGAGCTTTCTGAAAATATTGCGTCTATTTCCGAATCTATCAAGGCTAATTCTTCGGACGCAGCGGAAGCAAGTGATAAAGCAAATGCCGCAGGAGCGGCCGTCCAGGAAGTCAATGCCATGATGTCAGAGCTTGTAAGAGCCATGAACGAGATCAACGAATTCTCCAGCGAAACCAAGAAAATCGTCAAGACTATCGAGGATATCGCATTCCAGACAAACATTCTTTCACTCAATGCCGCAGTTGAGGCAGCAAGAGCCGGCGCAGCCGGAAAGGGCTTTGCAGTAGTTGCTGAAGAAGTCAGAAACCTTGCAGGAAAATCTGCTGAAGCAGCTCAGAATACGACTCGGATCATCGAAAGCACTGTTAACTCCATCGTCAGCGGAAATAAGCTCTGCGCCGAAGTTGCTGAAAAGATGAACAAGGTCGGCGAAACAGCCGGCAAGGTTACGGCCATAAACAACAAGATTGCCGATTCTTCCAAGAAAGCCGCTGACTCCATCGTCAAGGTTACAATCGGAGTTGACCAGATATCAAATGTCGTTCAGAACAACTCTGCTACATCTGAACAGTCTGCTGCCGCTTCCGAAGAGCTCAGCAGCCAGGCTAATATGCTCAAGGCGTTGGTTAAGAGTTTCTCGCTTTATAGCGATTCCTCAAATGCAGGAACACATCCTGCTGTAAACTCCTGAAAGTCTAATTTATACATAAAAGGCTCCGACAACTGAGTTGCCAGAGCCTTTTTTAGAAATTCCATATGTCTATTATAATAAGTTTGAGATGAAACGAATCTATACTAGGGACGCGCTGAATAAAGCGAAGCGTAACAAAATCAGACCTGTGAGTATACTCATGTGAGCGGGTCGATTTTGTTTTATTCAACGTTTCCCTAATTTAAAATCATTATCAACAGCGGATAAATACTCACTTGCGTAATTTTTTATCGCAAAAAGGGACATCGCAGACCCGACTTCATATAATAGATGGGTACGCGGGATTTCTGTACTACGACAAAAATGGAATGCCGCTGGTCGCAATGCACTGGGAACACCGATTAAAGCATATGGTGAATCGGTACAACGAGATTTACCGCCTGCAAATGCCAAGCATAACGCAGCACGTCTGCCGCCACACCTATTGCAGCAATATGGCGAAATCCGGCATGAAACCGAAAACGCTGCAATACCTTATGGGACACAGCGACATCGGTGTTACTTTGAATACTTACACACATCTCGGACTTGAGGACGCTCAGGACGAACTCGGTCGGATAGCCGAGATTGAAAATGCCCGCAGGGAGATGGATAAGCTTGGCGGGGAGAAAACGCAGGAAATGTTCAGAGTGATGGGATAACATAGTTATGGGCGTACAGAGATGTACGCCCATTTGCCATAAATCCAGGAAATCCAGAACTGCTCATGGGTACTATGCAAACCCAGAAAAATATGCTATAATATAATCATCTGCAAAATCCTTAGTAGTAAACCCGCAGATTTTTACTACTATCTGACTACTACACATCCGCAATTTGCCCCGATTTGCCGTGTTTCTGTGAAATCAACCGCAAATCCGTAAAATCTGCCAGTACGCAAAATGCGGCAAAATAACGCAATACAAAGCCTTCTGAAAGGAATTTACCGATGTACAAAATACTATTTGTCTGCCACGGCAACATCTGCCGTTCACCTATGGCGGAATTTGTAATGAAGGATATAGTCGCAAAGGCAGGGAAGTCCGATGAATTCGTCATCGCTTCGTGTGCGACCAGTACCGAGGAAATCGGCAATCCTGTGCATTACGGCACTAAAAGAAAGCTGGCGGAGGTCGGAATATCCTGCGATAAAAAAGAGGGCAGTACAGCTTACAAAGTCAGATTATGACAGGTATGATTACATAATCGCTATGGACGAGATGAATATACGCAATATAATGCGTATCATCAGAAGCGATCCCGAAAACAAGGTAAGTCTGCTGTTGTCACACGCAGGGATAGACGGAAGCATTGCGGATCCTTGGTACACGGGGAACTTTGACGATACCTACAGAGATGTACTGCTCGGATGCAAGGGATTATTCAGAGAAGTAACAGGTGAATAAAATATGCCGCCGTGTTAAATTTGATGATTATCACGGCGGTTGTACTTATGAATTTATTTCGTAAAATTGTAATTATAACGAAATAAAGCGTATTACGGACAAATTCGATATAGCTATCCGTCTTGACATATCGGCACGGTTTTGATATAATAAAAACATTCAGAAAGGCAGGTGAATGATATGAAAATAACCATCAACCGTAACGAGAGTATCTGTCATTCACATTTATGCTTTTGATATAGCAATTGTGCAATGATAAAATTCAAAGTGTTCTCGTTATCGGGAACACTGTTTTTATATAAGGAGTTATTATGAACAAATTGAATTTTATCAAAGCGGATAAACCGGATTGTAGCAACGCAACAGACAGTGAAAAAATAACTGTCACTGTAAGAGAATTTATCACAACTACGCTTGCTGAAAAAATCGCAACAGCATTATGGAACAAGCCTGAATGGGCTGACAGTATCGTCAGATTCAATTATGATAACAAGATCAAAAGCGATTGCTTCAATGTTATCGCTCTGAATGAAACAGGTGATGTTGTAGGCGGGATGTTCTGTATACAAAATGCCGAAGATGCAGGTTTGTGGTACTATGGCGATTTGTTCGTTGTACCTGATTACACAGGCAAGCGTATATCGAAAAGATTGCTTGAAACCGCCGAACAGGCACTGTCTGATAAATGGTGTCACACATTGAGATGTTATGTAGAGCCTGATAATAAAGTATCACTGCATTTACAAAGAGAATACGGATTTACCGAATGTGAATATAAGACTTTTAATAATCTTATAAACAGCGGTCAATTAATGTTTGAGAAACCGATTGTAACATTCAATGCTGCTCAGGTTACAGAAAAAAACGAAGCAAGATATATAACCGATATTTTTAACGAAAACGCTCATTTGCTTCACAGCGAGATAATCCCTTATAGCGAATGGTGCAGTTTGATTTCTGCGAATGATACTGACGAAAAACATTTTTTGATTCGTAAGGGTGCGGTGCCGTGCGGATACCTGAAAATCAACGGACTTGAAGACGGCAATGACGGGTGGATTTCAATACTTGCTGTAGCTTCCGCATTTCAAAGAAAGGGTATAGGTAAATATGCCGTTTCATATGCGGAAAGTTTTTTTAAAAAGCAGGGAAAACTATGCGTTAAAATACATACTACAACGGATAATTATCCTGCACGAAAATTATACGAAAAGTGTGGCTATTTGCTTTGCAACAGCACAAACACATATACAGCCAAAGATAAACTGACATATTTTAAGCAGATATAGCCGACAACGATTCTGCGGTTCTAATATTGAAGGAAGGTTTTAATTATGTATAAAATACTCTTCGTCTGCCACGGCAGGAGTTGGGTATCAGTTTCCTTGGTGGCTGTTGGTTGGGCAAATCGGTTGCAAGATGTAGTGGTTGAGCAAGCCTTAAACTACTAAAATACTACTATCTGTTGATTAGCGAAAAGGTAATGTGAAACTTCAGAATTATGCTTTTGAAGTTTTTCTATGGTAATAAAAATGATGTTGTATAATAAAACATTGATATGTGTCATCTCGACCAGTGAAACCTGCGACCGTGGGGGAATAATGGAAACCGCCCGTTTGGAGGATGGTTTTTTATTATGTACGGATATGCTATATTTCATAATACTAAGAATTATTATAACTTGATTATTTTATAGAAAAACTGTATAATGTAATTGCACCATTACAATTATTTCTGTTATGATTAGGAGGACCATTTCAATGAAATGCGATTATGAAAGCAGGCTTGAAGCCCTCTACACAGAATACTATGGCAACGGCGGCTGCCAATTCTTTAGGGAATGTGAAAAAGGCATTTCTAAAAGCTGCATGTTCAGATTTGATAAAGCAAAGGTGGGCGCAAAGTATGGTGAAAAAACTGAAATCCCGAAAATAGTTTTTGTGGGTTTAGAGGGACTTAACGGACATCAGGGAATTGAAAGGACGGAAACCGACAAGTGTTACAATCCCCATTACAAAGGCGTAAGATATGTTTTGGCGTATTTATTAAGTCCATATATTGGCAAGGAACGACCGGACAGCGTGTTAAAAAATTGTCTTAAGGACTATGTTGAAACTATGAAATATTTTGCGTTGCTTAACTGCTACAAGTGCGCTTTTTGTGATAATCCCAAAGGTCGTCCGCACTCTGAGTCAATGAAAGAGCATTGCCAAGAGATTTTGTTCAGTGAAATAGAAGTATTGGAGCCGGATATAGTGGTTTTTCAAGTCAAGAGCAAAAGACCGACTAACTTCGAGAAAAATCTCGCTAACAAATTTGGCAAAGAGGAATTGATATGTGGAAACGAGGGTACAGGAGCTTTTTGGTATTCGCTTCGGTCCGGTAAGCGGTTTATCTGGATTTGGACTTATCACGGCGATGGAAATAAATATCCACGAAATCAACAAAATCAACAAAATCAACGAAATCGAGGTTGGGCTAGTAATGATAAAAGCGGTAAAGATTATCGTGAAAAAGACCTTGACCCTGTTTTAGATAGGGTTCTTGATGCTATGCGACAACTAAACTTAAACGAGACCGCAGCGGGGAACGAATGAACAAGGCATTGCTTCTGAATTATCCTGATTTAAGGTAACATTGTCCGGAATTGTAATACTTGTAAGGCTTGTACAACCTTCGAATGCACTGCTTCCAATAATGGTCACGTTATTGGGAATAGTGATACTTGTGAGGCTTGTACAACCTTGCGCAAAATCCTTAGTAGTAAACCCGCAGATTTTTACTACTATCTGACTACTACACACATCCGCAATTTGCCCCGATTTGCCGTGTTTCTGTGAAATCAACCGCAAATCCGTAAAATCTGCCAGTACGCAAAATGCGGCAAAATAACGCAATACAAAGCCTTCTGAAAGGAATTTACCGATGTACAAAATACTATTTGTCTGCCACGGCAACATCTGCCGTTCACCTATGGCGGAATTTGTAATGAAGGATATAGTCGCAAAGGCAGGGAAGTCCGATGAATTCGTCATCGCTTCGTGTGCGACCAGTACCGAGGAAATCGGCAATCCTGTGCATTACGGCACTAAAAGAAAGCTGGCGGAGGTCGGAATATCCTGCGATAAAAAGAGGGCAGTACAGCTTACAAAGTCAGATTATGACAGGTATGATTACATAATCGCTATGGACGAGATGAATATACGCAATATAATGCGTATCATCAGAAGCGATCCCGAAAACAAGGTAAGTCTGCTGTTGTCACACGCAGGGATAGACGGAAGCATTGCGGATCCTTGGTACACGGGGAACTTTGACGATACCTACAGAGATGTACTGCTCGGATGCAAGGGATTATTCAGAGAAGTAACAAGTGAATAAAATATGCCGCCGCAGTTTTAATCAAACAGCGGCGGTCGTTTTAATTATTATAGTGCTAATTTCGTAAAATTTAAGTTATAGCGAAATTACTTGCTATTCTTATCCTCATTCTGCTTCAAATCGGGTTCGGGCAGATCGTTTTTTATATCCATTACCGGATTTGAGTTTATAGCGTCACGGAGCTGAGTATTTACCACATGGGTATAAATCTGGGTGGTATTGAGGTTTTCGTGTCCGAGGACCTCTTTAAGCACACGGACATCAACACCATTCTGATACATAAGCGTAGCCGCCGTATGACGCAGTTTATGAACGGAAATTCCTTTACCGGCAAGTCCGCAGGCTTTAAGGCGGTCGTCGATTATCTGTTCGACACGGCGGTTTGTGATGCGGTTGCCACGTTTGCTTATAAACAGAGCTTTTTCCTTAGGGTCTGCAACGGATTTTCTTGCTTCGGTGTACTTGGTAACAGCATCGACGCATTGCTCGTTGAGATAGACGATACGTTCCTTGTTGCCTTTGCCCAGAACCTTCACGGAAAGATATTTTACATCAGGTTGTGACGGGTCTATGTTTTCGACAAAATCATTCACGTTTATTCCGACAAGCTCGCTCAGACGCATACCGCAGTTGAGGAACATTATAATCATCGCATAGTCACGGTAATCCATCCAGCTTGAAAACTCCTTGAAGCCCTCGTGCAGAAGCTGACCGCATTCCTGCAACGTGAGGTGCTTGGGCAGTGCGTTTTTAGGCGAAGGAAGCTCCAGGTTCAGCATCGGGCTTGCCGCAAACCACGCCTTGTTATTTGTGAGGAATTTATAGAACTGCCGCAGAGATACAGCCTTGCGTGAGCGAGCCTTTGCCTGATTGGAACGTTCACTTACAGTAAAGCTGAGAAACTCCATAGCGTCCGTAAGGGTCACAGCCTTTATGTATTTATCGTCAAGGTCTGAGATTTTTATCTCGGAGAAATCCTCATTTGCATCAACCAGCTTGTTCTTGACCTTGAGAAAACGCATAAACATACGCAAGTCGGTATAATAGTTCAACGCAGTAAGCTGTGAACGGTTTTTGATTGTCGTAAGATAATTCAGGTATTCGGTAAGGCAAGCCGGTGCGTCCGATGTAGCTTGTCTGAAATCTATGTTATATGCCATTTTTGTGCGCCTTTCGTTTTTTACCGCTTCTAATTTCGTAAAATATTAATTTTACGAAATTCTGTGTTAATTTTTACTATCTCTATTATACATTTCTTCTATCAGCTTTTCAAGTTTTTCTATCTTCTCCGAAAGAATTTCAAGGTCTGATTTTTTCTTACGAACTCTGACAAGAGTATATAACATTCTTTTTCTGCGGAAATTAACATAATAATCACAATCGAATATAGGCTTTTTTTCTTCCATAAAAAATAACATTTATCACATCTGTGAGGTATCATATCCTTAGAACGTATTTTTTTCTGTTTAACACACATATCATTCAGATTAACACGATAACCGACACAATGCGGACATAATTTGTTGTAACAATAATAACATATACAATGCAAGCACTCTTTAGGCGGTATCATAAAATACTTAGGGTCATACTCGTTCTGAGGGTGCTTATAGTAGCTTTGGTAATAATCATTTAAACCCATTCTATTTCTCCGTAATCTATATCCGGCTCTTTATCCCATTCGTTTTTTCTATCTTCGGGATTAAGGCACTGCCTATCATATTTAAATCCAAGATTAATCATAGGACTATATTCTTTTTTATTCACAGCGTTATAATCAGAATTGATATAACGCACTTCTGTGTCACGAATTATATTTTTACTCGACCAGTAGTATTTACCAAAGATTTTGTCATTGTCTTTAGTAATATACTTAGTAATGTAGTAGCCAACTCTTGCTCGCTCTCCGTCAAGAAGTATTGCCGTTGAAAAACCATACTTCCAATCAGATATATTATAGACAGTCTTCAAACCATCGGTAAATACTCCGAAACGTTGTAAATCTTCAACTTTCCAATCCTTACCGTGATAAATTTTTCTTCCCGAATCTACAAGGTTAAAACAATCATTAATCAATGCGTGAGCGTGAATACCTCCCGATTCGTGATGATATTCTGGTATCAAAATGTATTGAAGTCCTTTTCGCTGTACTTGATGTGATAACCAATTACGCAATACTTTCATAACAGCTTTTGGAGACCGTCTATCAATCTCATCACTTTCACGGAGAGTAAGAGTAACAAAGTATTTAAACGGGTTTTGATAGATAATATCATAAACTTTATCTTTTGCACGTTTATAACTGTCTGTACGGTTCTCATTTCGTTCTTTTCTCCTCTGCTCTTCTCTTTCGTCAATTGTCTGTTTAAGCTGTTGATTAGCTATATAAAAATCATCCTCGACATTATCTCTGTCGGGCTTTAAATATCCGTCACTATATCCCAACTTATCAGCAATATTATCTTCTTTATTGTCTGTTTCCTTTTCTGCTCTTTTGCCGTACACCCATTGAGAACAGTATGTAATATTTGTACTACCGTCCTTATATATCTTGATTTT
>VOFB01000596.1_pt1 | contig 44309 bp, 53 predicted proteins | sample 5384141 | NCBI WGS metagenome assembly VOFB01 (sample SAMN12384721, study PRJNA508395) | human gut metagenome | isolation source: healthy gut A | host: Homo sapiens | reverse complement strand
GGCAACTATACCAGTGATGCGGAAACAATGGTTGAAGCGTATTCAACACTCTATGTCATTATGAATAAGGTTGTTGGCTCATCATATGACAAGGTAGTTCCTGAAAATATCATTGATGTGCTTGAAGTCTGCAAATCTGTTGCTACTGCCATCGGCTTTTATCACAAAAAAGGGATATTTACATCTTGATATTAAGCCTGACAATATTTATGTTTTAAAAGAAACAAATCAAATTATAAATCTTTTCGATTTTGATACGGTAAAATCAAAGTCTGACCTTGAAAACGGTAACTACATAGCAAGTACAAATAAAATCTCTGCACCTGAAATTTCAAAAGCAGAAATTGATGAGTTTACCGGCAAGTATTTGCAAGAAGTTGATGAGCGTGCGGATATTTATGCTATCGGTCATATTCTTTTTGAAAAGGTAATGGAAAGAAATGCTAAAAGCTCAGACATTATACTCGGCAAAAAATTTAATTTAGGAAAAACAAAGCTTTTAAAAAATTCATCCCCACAGTTGCGTGAAAAGATACAGGAAATATTCCAACACACAGTTGTAAGAATGAAATCTGAGAGATATTCAAATACAGACGAACTTATAAAAGCATTGGATCAGGCACTTGAAATTGCAACTGAGGAAAAAGATGGATATTTGATTGATAATAACATTACTGTCACAACATCAAGCAACTATTATATCAGCAGAAAGGACAAATTGTCAGAAATCCGTCAGCATTTAGAAAACTATCATATTGCATATCTTTATGGTATCGGCGGTATCGGTAAGTCAGAAACTGCAAGAGAGTATGCCGAAGAATACAGGGATTCTTATACAACGATACAACTTTCTGTATATTCGGGTGATTTAAAAGCCTTGATTGCCGGATTGAAAATTGCCAGATCAAAAATTTCAGACGACTGTAATCAAACTGACAATTCTTTCGAAAAAGATATAAATATTAGATATGGAACTAAACAGGGCCATTTTGTCAAAACAACGATGAATAATGAGAGTACTTTACTAATCATTGACAACTACAATGTTGAACCTGATTCAGATGAATACAAGAGAAATGTAGAAGTGATGAAAGACCTTAAAAAGTTGCATATTCATATCCTTTTCACGACAAGAACATTACCGAATGACGATAAAACAAAAATTGATATAGAAGAACTCTCAAAAGAAGAGTTAAGACATATGTTTTTTGCCATAAATCCCAAAGATAAGGACAAAGAGGAACGAATTGCACAGGTGGATGAGCTTATAGAAACAGCGTACAGACACACTTTAACGGTTGACCTTGTTGCACATCAGACAGCGAAAATTGAAGGCTATGGTAAGAAAACACTTTCTGATTACATAAAAATTTTAAAGGAAAGCGGAATAAACAGCGGAATAAATGTTGCGGTTTACAACAATAAGGATGATAATGAAAAGAGTGACATTATTTTTGAGCATATCAGAGTGTTGTTTAATCTTACTTCATTAACAGAAAAAGAAAAATATATAATGGTAAATGCTTGCCTTTTGCCATTAGCAGGTATGCCGGTCGCAGAATTTGAAAGCTTTATAGATTTAGAAAATTATCCGAATTCAGAATCAAATGACGGATGGGGTGAGGATAGCACAATTTCTAATCTTGTAAAGAGTGGTTGGATAAAGAGAATAAACGGTGAAGTGTCAAAAATAACTCTTCATCCGATTGTTTCGGAAGTTACTGTAAATGAACTTAAGCCGGAGATAACTGAGGATAAGTGTAAAAACTTTTGTGATTCAATGCAAGAGTTAGCAGATAATTGTGAAAACGACTTAAAAGCGGTAGAGCCGTACAAAGATTTATTCATAAAGAGTGCGAATTTATTAATGAAAAGTGAAGATGAAAAAACTGCAAATTATCTTAGTAGTGTATCATATGTATTATTTAACTTAGCATACTATGTAGATGCATTGTTTTATATGTTAAAGACTCTGGTAATACGTGAAGAGAAATTGCCAGAAAATCATCCGGATATTGCATCATCACTAAATAATGTGGGTTGTGCATATGGCAAATTAGGTGGCGATAAAGGCTATGAAATAGAATGTGAATATTGTTTGAAAGCTTTAGCAATACGAGAAAAGGTATTGCCAGAAAATCATCCAGATATTGCAACATCATTAAATAATATAGGCTATGCATACTGTGAATTGGGTGACCCAAAAGAAGCACTTAAATATCTTTTAAAAGCCTTGACGATACGAGAAAAAGTTTTGCCTAAAAACCATCCAGACATTGCGGAATCCTTAAATAATGTAGGTTCTGCATACGGTAAATTAGGTAAGCATGATAAAGTATTTGAATATAAAAAAAGGGCACTTGTGATATGGAATAATGAATTGCTTAAAAATCATACAGAATGTGCAGCACCATTCCATCATATCGGTGTTATATATGGTGAATTAAAATGTTATAGAAAACAATTGGAATATTTTAATAAAGCTTTGACAATCCAAGAAAAAAGTTATCAAAAAATCATCCAGAAATCGCGTTATTATATAATAATATAAGTGCCACTTATATGTGCCTAAGAAACTATGACAAGGCATTGCCTTATATGCTTAAGGCAGCTTCAATTTTTGAGCAGACAGTACCTAAAAATAATGCACAGCTTGCAAGGCTATATAGTCGCATTTCAAAGGCTTATGCAAATTTAGGAGATGAAAAAAATTCAGAAAAATATTTAAAACTGTATCAGCAATATAACAATCAATAGTATGTCTTTATATAAAAAACTAAAAAAGCGTTGCGTGAAAACCGCCCTGATATTGCAGCATCATATAATAATGTAGGTTATGCGTATGGTGAATTAGGAGAACATAAAAAGGAACTTGAGTATTATCAGAGATTATTGTCAATCCAAAATGATACATTGCTATAATTTTATATAGCTCAATTTATTAGCTGATTTGAATAGGAGGCAAGTGTGAAAGAATATCAAATTAATGTAAATAACAGCAAAAAATCAAATTCAAAAATTTATTGTAGAGGAATATGACAACTATGTAGTGTTGAAACAATATTTATCAAATGAAATTGATTTGGTAGAAATTCCTGCAAAAATCAATAATAAGAATGTCACTATTGTTGGAGATTGTTGTTTTTTTAACCATCCTGAAATTATAGGTGTTTACTTTTCTTCTGCAATTCAATCTATCGGTAACGCTACTTTTGCCTATTGCAAAGGAATAAGCAAGTTGAATTTGCCTGATTCAATTAAAGAAATTGGTGTATCTGCATTTAGAGATTGCACCGGTTTGAATAGAGTTGTAATGCCAAAACATTTGAAAGTTTTAAGTGCAGGTTTGTTTGCTTTCTGCCACTTGAATTGTGATGCAGAAGTTGTTCTGCCACATGAACTTGAGGAAATAGATGTTCACGCTTTTTATAGCGGTGGTTCTTTTGAATTGAAAATTCCTGATACCGTCAAAAGAATTGCGGTAGGTGCATTTAATGGAGGACCAAAAGTTATTACCTCACTTCCGTATGATAAAGGTTGGTATCTTGATTGGCCTTATGGAGAAAAAATTGTTTTTTCAGATGGACAAGAAGGCATTGTTTCAAACATTACATATGTAGGCATTGATTGTACAAATTCCGAAATTTTGGAAGTTACAATCGGTAATAAGAAACAAAACATTTTTTATCCCAGTTGTGGAGAAAATGTTTATAAATTTGAAAATATTCATAGTCAACAGATGATGCAAGAGGATATTAAAAATAATCCTGAAGTAGAAGAATTATATAAAGCATGGCTTAACGGTTTGGTATGATTATTTATGCATTGTGTGAAGAATTTTTTGTAAATTAATTATTAGAAAAGACAAGCAACAGGTTTTCAATCTGTTGCTTGTCTTTTACACCGTCTTAAACATATTCTGTTTTAGCGGTTGTGTGCCGAGAGTTTTCTCAACTTCTTTTCTTGCTTGTTCCAGTTCTTCAAGCCTTATCATTTCATCCTTGGCATCATCCAAACCAAGATGGGTATAGGTGTTCATCGTGACACCAATATCGGAATGTCCCATAAGGTACTGCAATGTTTTCGGATTCATTCTTGCCTTTGCCATATTTGAACAGTAGGTATGTCTGCAAATGTGAGGGGTGATATTAGGCAGTTGCTCTCTGAAAATATCGTTGTATCTCTTGATCGAGTGATTAAACCTATGCTCCCAATGCATTGCTACTTCTGGCATTCCTTTTGAATCTCTGAACAGAAAACCGCAATGTCCTGCAACCATAATTTCAGGAAGATTTGTGGGTCTGTTTTCAAGTATTCTTTTGAAGGCCTGATAAACATCTTCCGTCATAGGTAGTTTTCTTGTGCCGGCATTTGTTTTTGTTGATTCAATCACATACTCCATTTTTGAGGTTCTCTGCAACTGGTGGTCAATATTGATGATTCTGTTGTTCATATCAAGGTCATTTATCGTCAACCCACAAAATTCTGAAATTCTCAAACCGGTGTGAAAGAGAATGTAGAAGACATCATAGTATTTGTAGTAAACATTATCGTAACGAACAAATTTCAAAAACTTGTTCATTTGCTCTTTTGTCAGAGCCTGTCGAGTGTGTTCAGTGTTTATGATAATGCCGAGTAATTGGAAACCGAAAGGGTTCTTAATTAGAATGTCATCATCAACTGCCATTTGAAATGCCGGTCTTAAAACACCTCGCACTGTTTTTATTGTACTCGAGCCCCTTCCGTCTTCCTGTAATTTAATGAGAAACAGCTTTGCATCGGAAGTTTTGATTTCACCGATTTTGCGACTTCCAAATTGAAAACACTTTATCCAACTCAAATTAGACCTACCAAAATCCCATATCAATCATCTTCATCTGCGAGTATGGCATACCTGCAACTTTAATCTTCTCTCTAACTGGTTCAAGTCTTGCAGAATTTTTTGCGTTCTGTGTTTTAATTAATAATGCCACACTCTCTACATGAATCGGTTATTCAACGAAAAACATACACAACGCTTATTGTACAAGGGAATGGTGGAAGGTTCCTTTTTCCTTGCATAGCAGAGAAATGATGAGACAGAAAGCGTTATTTTCATGTTAGTTCGTCCAATTTAATTTGTCTCATTCTCGGACTTTGTTTTGATAGTTTTCAGCCACTCCTGTGTATGAAGAAATGGGTGTTCTTCAGGTTTACGCAAAAACATTGTTTGAAAATGTAGTTCACTATCAAACTCGACAATTCTACGTATTAAATCTTTATCTATTCCCATGTGAGAAAGGAAAATAGAAATAATGGTTGCTTTCAAGACTCGTATTGAATCATTTATTTGCAAAAAATCTAATACACCAGTTTTGTTCTTCTTATAATGAGAATAATAATTTCTAGTATCACCGAGTTCCCTATAGAACAATTCAGCAATTTGTTCATCCGTCATATCCTTGCATTTCTCTTTATTACACGCCAAACATTCAATATCTTCTGCATTATTCCTAATAATGCCAAAGTACAGATTATCCAACTCTTTTAAGCGATGAGATAAAGATTTTTTCCCCAAATAACCAGCCGTTATCCAACCAGAAATATCACCTATATTTGAAGAGTTGTACTTCCAATCTGGCAACACACTTTGAAATGCTTCTTCAAAAATTGGGCGATTTTCTTCTTTAAAGATTTGAGTTTTAATGACTTTTGTTGCTGCCTTTAATGCTTTCTTTAATTTTTTCTTCTGTTTCTGCATCACCGGATATTCTTGTATGATATCCATCTAATATTCTCATATACTCAACGAATATATCCTCTGCAAATATTTCTTTTCTACCATTCACGGAAAAATATATTCTCCTTAACAATGTGAACTGGTCATCAAAACAGAATTTACGCCAATTAGCAAAATACAGAGTCAAGTTATCTTCAAGTACATAATAGTATGTCCTTGGACTATCCGTAACATCTTGATTCATTAGGTTATAAGAATAATCATGATTAATATATAACCAGCTCTTAAGTTTCTGTCCTTCGATCGACAGCCGGATATTATCTGCTATAGATACTTTGCCAATCAACAATCCAAAAAATTGCATAATGCATTCTATATCATTCTGTATTTTCTGAATATCTGCTAACTGATTATATTTTACGCGAATTCGAGGTTCTTTTTTTATTTTAATTGCGATGTTATCTTCGAGTGATAATATACTCTCATGCGTTTTTGATTCAAAATACAGTTCGATTTGTGGATTTTTTTCATGGATAACAATAGAATCTAAATGAGCCTCACCAGCAGCCAGTTCATCTTGGTCTGTACAAGTATAAAAGACAGTTTTAATACCAAGCCATTTGGTCAATTCTCGAATAGCAAATGAAAACTCTTCTATTCCAGAAATATCTGTTCCTTTTGAAAAATCAAAATTTTGCATTAGAACATAAGACGCCCTATGGCATGAAGTATAATCCAGAACTCTGTTTCGTCCTGGTTTTGCATATCCATTTACAAATACTTTATATTTATATTGACCGTCTTCTCCGATAAAAGTTTCAGGAAAAACAAGGCCATGAAATCTGCTATAAAATTCTAAGTAATTTCCATCAATCAAAAGTTCTCCTACTTCTGAGTTTCTTGAATCGTTTTCTCTATGCCATGTACCAATATGTCGCTCCATACACTACAACTCCTTTCCTTTATCCATTGTTTCGTAAGTAGTGGTATTTATCCAACCTCTTGCTTGATGTCAAGTTACATTAAAACACCTTATCAACGCAGTAATTTTCACTTAAAATTTATCATGTATACTAGCGTCTTGATTTTACTCATCAGCTTCTCTTTGCAGATTAATAATGAAAACTTCATTGGAAATTCTGTTTTAACTCTTCAATAGAAACTGTATCACATAATTTAAGTATAAACCATTTGTTCGGTGAATTCAATCTCATTAAAAAAATGTTACTGCTTTTTATGTATAAAAAAACACCCTGTAAATTGTACAGGATGATAATAAATATATTAACTATCAAATAAGTGATGTTTTATGTTTTTAAAATTTAGAATAGGGGAGAAGTAGTCTTTTAGTAGTCTGCATTATTTAAGCTTATAAACTGTGGTGTAGGAGTGATAAGTATTTACTCGGATAAGCATTATCCAAAGCAAAATATATAGGTATAGCAAATCTTTTTTAGTTACAACTATATTAACGATAACTCTGCTACAATAATGTCTGTTCTAACTCTATTAACGATAAGGCGTGAAAGCTGATTTTAAAATTGTTGAAAAGTAGTCTTTTGGTAGTCTTATACTTTTCAACTGACCATGATTTGCCGAGGTTTACAAAGATATATTGCGGTTTGAAAAGCGTTCGTGAGTCATCCCATGGCACACAAACATTATTTTAATCAAAGTACAATTCCTCCCGATTTGCCGTAATATGCCGCTATAAATTTTGCAATATCTATATTTGAGTATGCTATTTTGTGTGTTGCTGTATTTTCACTATTCATCTATATGTTCCCCTCAAAATGATTTTGAATTGTCGCTATAATATGCAATTTTACCTGTTAACCGAAAATTTCTTCGGGAGTGTGTCCGAGCAGAACATGGAGTCTGGCACTTGTGTACATGACTTTTTGACACAAATATTCAAGCTTTCGGTGGTTGAATGCGATATCATCACGGTTGTAGATTCCGCTTCCCATGATTACTTCGTATACAGATTCTTCGGAATTGTCGGGTTGAGTTGCAAAACAAATCATAATATCGTTCGCATAATCGTCTGCGTCCTCTTTTGAAAGTCCTGTTTCATTTCTTAAAAACGAACGCATTTCAAGAAAATCGGGAGTCTTTTTAAAATAGCAGTCATCTTCACATCTGAGAAATTGCTCTTTGTCAAGAACGCAAAATTTCTTTCCGATTTGACGATATTTCAGCATTTCGTATTTATCAAGACTATCGTCATCAAATTCAAAAAAAGTAAAGATATTCTGCAAGAATTTCCTGTTCAAGAGCAGGGGTTTCTGAGCCGTCATCGTAAATATCGTCCTGATAAAATACACAAAAATACCTGCCCTTAAAATTCATATTTTCAACAAATGACAAAAAATCTTCCTCGCTCACAGGCTCGTTTTGGCTGTTGTAAATTTTAAGAAGTTTGCCGATTTCGATAACTCCGTAAAAAGATTTGCCGCAGCCGCAAAATATCTGTATAAAAGGTCTTGTGTTTCCTTTGAAAGTGTGCATTCTGAATTTTTCATGTGTCTACCTCAAATTATATCGTACTCTGACTTATATTGTCAGTTTATCATAATTAATCTCACATTTCAACAAGTCTGTAAACAATTTCAGATACTTGCCAGATGATTAACTTCTAAAAGACAGTTGCTGGGTGGTTTAGCACTGTGTATGTGCAAGCTTTCAGGTTGCCGTGCGGAGGACTGTTGCACAGTAAATATAGCGGATTATATAGTGCCTTTTCACCTAAAATAAGCCATAGATTTCTTGCTCTGCTTTGCGGCGTTTCATTATATTTTGTGACAAATTTTGCATAAAATAACCAAAATAGACTATATTTGATTATCACTTTAGTGAAAATAAATCATATCTATGGCAAAAATCTTGCGTAATTATACCTATAATTTGTTAAAAAACACTTTTTTTAATTGTTTTTCCATATTCTCCTCTTTTATTGCTTATTGATGCTTTCTGTGGTATAATTCTATAGATGTATTGCGTAAGTTAGTTTTGGGTTGAGGAGTATTAAATATGAAAGACAGAAAAATGTCGTTTTATAACAGAATTGTGAAAAGAATGCTTGATATTATCTGTTCACTTGCAGCGATAGTGTGTCTGTCAGTACTTTACCTTCCGATATGTGCCATAATAAAATGCACGAGCGAAGGTCCTGTTTTTTTTAGGCAGAAAAGAATAGGAAAAAACAAAAAATATTTCAATATTCTGAAATTCCGCACAATGAGAATTGATACTCCCAAGGATTGTCCTACACATCTTCTTAAAAATCCTGAACAGTATATAACTAAGGTGGGTGCGTTTTTAAGAAAGACAAGTCTTGACGAATTGCCTCAGATTTTTAATATTTTTAAGGGCGATATGTCGGTTATCGGTCCAAGACCTGCACTTTGGAATCAGGATGATTTGATTTCTGAAAGAGATGAGTACGGTATAAATGATTTAAAACCCGGCTTGACGGGTTGGGCGCAGATTAACGGCAGAGATGAGCTTCCTATCCCTGAAAAAGTTCAGATGGATAAGATTTATCGTGATAATGTCAGTTTTGTCTTTGATGTAAAATGTCTTTTTATGACAGTTGCAAGTGTTTTTAAGCATGATGGTGTAGTTGAGGGCGGAACAGGAGCAATTGCAGATGAAGAATAATCGTAAAAAAGTTATGATTCTTACTAATCATTCTTATATGCTGTATCGTTTCAGAAAAGAATTGATTGAAGAACTTATGAAAAATTATGATGTTGTTCTTAGTATGCCTTTTGTAGGACATCATGAGGATTTCATCAATATGGGATTGCGTTGTATTGAAACTAAGATGGAGCGCAGAGGGGTTAATCCGATTCACGATTTTTCACTTATGAAATTTTATAAAAAAAATATTACAGGAAGAAAACCCTGATTTGGTAATTACATACTCTATCAAACCAAATGTTTACGGTGGATTGATGTGTGAAAAGTTAAATATTCCGTTTTATGCGAATGTTCAGGGATTAGGAACGGCGTTTCAAAAGCCCGGACTTGCTCAGTTTGCGACAGTTCTTTATAAAACAGCCTTTAAAAAGGTAAAAACGGTATTTTTTGAAAATCAGGTTAATGCAGATGAATTTGTTGACAGAAAGATTATTTCTGTTGAGAAAGAAACTATTTTGAACGGCGCAGGAATCAATCTTGAAATTTATGAGTACAAGCCTTACCCGAAAAGTGATCCGCCGCATTTTTTGTATCTTGGCAGAATCATGAAGGAAAAGGGCATGGATGAATTGTTTTCTGCGGCTGAGAAGCTTCACGATGACGGCTATAAATTTGTACTTGACCTTGTAGGCTTTTTTGAAGATGAATACAAGGAAAGAGTTGAGTTACTTGAAAGTAAGGGCGTTGTAAAATTCCATGGATTTCAGGAAGAACCAAGACCTTACTATGCGACCGCCGATTGTGTTGTAATGCCGAGCTATCACGAGGGTATGAGTAATGTAAATCTCGAAGCTTCGGCAACAGGCAGACCTGTCATTACCACCGATATTCCAGGCTGCAGAGAGTCGGTGGAAAATGAATATACAGGCTGGCTTTGTGAACCTAAAAGCGTTAACAGTCTTTATGAAAAAATGAAAGCTTTTCTTGAAACAGATATTTCAAAACGAGAAGTTATGGGTAAATACGCCCGACAAAAAATGGTGGACGAATTTGATAAAAAAATCGTTGTAAACGATACAATAAAGGCTTTAGGCTTGTAATAAATATAGATTTTTCAGGTGTGATTTAATGATAATTTACTGGTCCATGATACTTTGGACTTTTTTGATATATATTTTGTATGATATCACTCATAAAGAAGAGATAGCGCTTACCGATTATAATTTACAACAGGGAATACAAAGAAGAGTTCCGTGGGCGTATGCTTTTTTAGTTTTCGGTTATTTCATATTTTGGGCATCAATGAGGCACTATGTTGCCGATACAACCGCATATGTTGCAGCTTTTAATAACTATTCAACAAACTTTTCGGAAGAGTTTCCAAAATTGAATTGGGATCCATGGTCTTCCGAGGGCAAGGGAGTTCTCTTTAATGCATACAGCATTTTCTTTAAGTGTTTTATCTCAGATAATTACACGCTTTGGCTGAGTTCAATTGCGATTTTCTCAGGTGTGTGTGTAATGATAACATTGAGAAAATATTGCATGAATGCAGATTTCTTTTTGGCTTCGTTTTTGTTTTTGGCATTTCTGTGTTATTCGGGTTATATGCTCAACGGAATGAGACAGTTTATTTGTGTTGCCGTGTCATTTTTGTGCTGTGATTTTATTATTACCGGCAAGTTTTTTAAATTCTTGACTATGGTAGCAATTTTGATATTTATCCATTCCACGGCAATTTTCTTAATACCGATTTACATTATTGCCAGGTTAAAACCTTGGAGCAAGTCAGTTTGGCTTTTTATTTTTGCAATGTTATTGATTACTGTTTTTGCCGAGCCGTTTTTGGCAAGGTTGATGAATTTGCTCAAGGCACATCTTATGAAAATGATATAAGTACATATTTTAAAGAAGACGACGGCATTAATCCGTTGAGAGTTTTATTCTATGCTGTTCCACCGATTGTAGCTTTTGTTTATCGGGAAAAGTTAAGCATATATTACGAAAAAATGCCTGTGCTTTCTTTGTGCGTAAACTTGTCAGTATGTACGGCGTCAATTTATCTTGTAGGTATGGTTACCAGCGGTATCTTTATTGGTAGGCTTCCGATTTACAGTGAATTATACGATTTAATTTTGATTCCTGTTTTGTTAAGGATATGTTTTAATGAAAATAATAGAAAATATGTCTATTTTGGATATGTTGCAGTATTATTGCTCTATTATTATTTAACAGGACCGACATATTACCATAGCGATTACTTTGGTGGATTTTAATTATTTGATTTAGGGGTTAATAATTTGAATGTTTTAAGAATATTACATATTGTAACATATATGGGTCGTGGCGGACTTGAAACTATGATTATGAATTATTACAGAAACATAGACCGTACTAAAATTCAATTTGATTTTCTTGTGCATCGTCAGGAAAAGGCTGATTATGATGATGAGATATTATCTTTAGGCGGACATATTTATCATATGCCTATGCTGAATCCCTTTTCTAAGGCTTATTTTAATGCGCTTGATGACTTCTTTGATAATCATAAGTACGATATTGTGCATTCACATTTGGATTGCATGAGTGCATATCCTTTGAAAATTGCACAAAAACATGGCGTTAAGGTGAGAATTGCACATTCGCATTCAAAAAGTCAAGATAAAAATTTAAAGTATCCGATTAAGCTTCTTTCAAAACATTTAATTCCTAAGTACGCTACGCATCTTTTTTCTTGCGGTAAAGAGGCAGGAGATTGGATGTTTGGCGGAAATGCATATACTGTCTTAAATAATGCAATTGACGCTGAAGAATATCGGTATGACTGTCAAATTAGAAAACAAGTGCGTGACGAACTGAAAATCAGTAAATCTGATTTTGTAATCGGACATGTCGGAAGATTTAATCCACCCAAAAATCATCCGTTTTTGATTGATGTTTTTAAGAGTGTACATGATAAAAACAGAAATTCCAAACTGCTTCTTGTAGGAACAGGTAACGGACAGAGTAATATAAGAGAAAAAGTTGATAATCTTGGTTTATCGAATTCCGTGTTTTTTTTAGGAAACAGGGGAGATGTGAATAGAATACTACAGGCAATGGATGTCTTTTTGTTTCCGTCTTTGTACGAAGGATTAGGTATTGCAGCACTTGAAGCGCAGGCCGCAGGATTGCCGTGTATCATTTCTGATAGTGTTCCGTCAGAATGCAGAGTTACAGACCTTGCAGAGTCGTTAGATTTAAACTTGCCGATTGATGAGTGGGCGGATGTTGTCTTAGAAAAACAAAGTACGATTAGAAAAAACACGATAGATGATATAAAAAAATCAGGTTTTGATGTTAAACAGAATGTTGTAAAACTTGAAGAATTTTATTTAAATTCGGTTGAGGAATAATAGTTATGCAGACTTTAACAGTGTTTACACCTGCTTATAATAGGGCACATACAATAGGTCGTACATATAAATCTTTGTGTTCCCAAAAATGCAAGGATTTCGTGTGGCTTATAGTTGATGACGGTTCAACTGATAATACGGCTGAATTAGTAAAAGACTGGATGTCAAAAGATAACGGCTTCGAAATTCAGTACATATATAAAGAAAACGGCGGTATGCATACCGCACACAATGTTGCGTATAGAAATATACATACCGAACTCAATACTTGTATAGATTCTGATGACGCTTTATCTGAGAACGCTGTTGAAAAATTATAAACAAATGGAATCAGGTTAAAAAGCAGGGGTTATGCAGGTATTATTGCACTCGACGCCAATATGAATACGGGAAAGGTTATAGGAAAAGGCTTTCCGAAAGATATGACAGAAACCACATTGTCGGGTTATTATGCGTCAGGTGGTTCAGGTGATAAGAAGCTTATTTATCGTACTGATATTATTAATTCAGTCCCTGAGTATCCGGTATTTGATAATGAAAAATATCTTGCACTTGCATATAAATATAAGTTGATAGATCAGAAGTATAAACTTGCTGTTTTAAATGAAGTAGTGTGCGATGTAGAATACCAGGAAGACGGTAATTCGCACATTATGTATAAGCAGTACATGAAATGCCCAAAAAGAGCTTTGCCTTCTGGAGAAAGATATGTATGCAATATCCTGATTCTAATAAAAGATTATTGGTGGATTGTGTGCATTATGTTGCCGACAGTATAATAGCAAAGAATAAACATTATATCAAAGAGTCACCCAGAAAAATGCTTACAGTTTTGGCTACACCACCGGGATTATTATTGTCGTTATTTTTTCGTATGAAAATGGATAGTTTAATGGAAGTGAAGTAGATTATTATGACAAAAGTTTTATTTCTTATACCTAATCTTGCACACGGTGGGGCTGAAAAAGTTTTGGTTAATCTCGCCAATAATATGGATAAAACAAAATTTGATGTAACAGTTCAAACTTTGTTTGATGTAGGCGTTAACCGACAGTATATTAACTCTGATGTAAAATATATCGGCGGTTTCAAGAGAATGCCTCGTGGCAATACATATGTGATGAAACTTTTTTCTCCTGAAAAACTGTATAAACATTTTATCAGAGACAACTATGACATAATCGTTTCTTACCTTGAAGGTCCTACCGCACGAATTGTAAGCAGTTGCACTAACCCAAATACTAAGCTTGTCAGCTGGATTCACTGCAAAATGGACAATCCCGCAATCGGTGCAGTAGGTTTTAGAAATTTTGAAGAGGCAAAGAAGTGCTATAACAAATTTGATAATACTGTTTGTGTTTCAAAATGGGTTATGGATTATTTTTCAAAGACATTTGAATTTCAAAAACCTATTCAGGTGCTTTATAACACAATCGAAACAGACAAAATACTTGAGAAGTCCGTTGAACCTGTCGATGATATTAAATTTGACGATGGTTGTGTAAATATATGTTCTGTCGGAAAACTTACTGCGTTAAAAGGGTTCGACAGACTACTGAACATACATAAAAAACTCCTTGATGACGGAGTTAAAAATAAAGTTTATTTGTTCGGCATCGGTGAAGAAGAAGGTAGCTTAAAAAAAGCTGCACAAAACCTTGGCGTTGAAAATACATTCCAAATGGTTGGTTATAGAACAAATCCGTACAAGTATGTAAAAAATTGTGATTTGTATGTATGTTCATCCCACAGCGAAGGATTCAGTACATCTGTAACGGAGTCACTCATTGTTGGTACGCCTGTTGTGGCTACCCTTTGTTCGGGTATGACCGAATTACTAGGCGAAAACAACGAGTACGGTATCGTAACAGAAAATAATGAAGATGCACTTTATGAGGGCATTAAAAAAATACTGACAACGCCTGATTTGCTTGAAGCTTATGCCGCAAAAGCAATAGAGCGTGGTAAAGCTTTCAGTACCGAAAAAACAGTAAAAGCTGTTGAAGAAATGTTAGAAAGTTTGTGATTGATATGTCATTAAAATCTTTTATTAAGTCCAAAGTGATGAGATTAAGAAGTGAAATTTCAACGGAAGAGTTAGTAAAATTGGGACTAAAGGTCGGTAAAAATTTCAGCAGACAGGAAAAGACCTTAATTGATCAATCACATTGTTGGCTTATAACAATTGGTGATGATGTTACGTTGGCGCCGAGAGTCCATATTCTTGCTCATGATGCAAGCACCAAGAAAGGCATTGGGTTTACTAAAATTGGTCTTGTTAATATCGGAAATAATGTGTTTATCGGAGCTTCTTCAACTGTATTACCTAATGTAACTATTGGCGATAATGTTGTTATCGGTGCGGGAAGTATTATTTCTAAAGATATTCCTTCAAACAGTGTTGCTGTTGGTAATCCTGCAAAAGTTATTTGTAGTTATGCCGAATTTATAAATAGAAAAGAAAATGAACTAAATAAATCACCACATTATGATTCTAAATATACATTAAGAAATCCTAATTTTAATGATGAAATGAAACGAGAAATGATTGAAAAATTGAAAGCAAACGGCGGATTTGGTTATGTTGAATAAAAACAATATTAAAATATCTGTAATAGTTCCCTGCTATAATATCGAGTCATATTTACCTCGTTGTATTGAAAGCATATTGGCACAGACATATAAAAACCTTGAGGTTATTTTGATAAGCGACGGCTCTACAGACGGTACTGATGAGGTAATTAGAGAATATGCAAAAAAAGATTCAAGGATTATTCCTGTATTCAAACAGAACTCCGGTGTTTCTGATACAAGAAACAGAGGCTTAGACATGGCAACCGGTGATTATATCGGTTTTGTAGACGGTGATGATTATATTGAGCCTGAAATGTATGAAACTCTTTTGAAAAATGCCATTGAAAACAATGCTGATATATCACATTGTGGTTATCAGATGGTTTTCCGTCAAGAGTTGATTATTATTACAATACCGGAAAAAAGGTTATTCAGGACAATAAGAAAGGGATTAGAGATATTATCGTTGGAGATTATGTTGAACCGGGTATTTGGAATAAATTATACAGATTAGATATTTTAAAAGAATTGCGTATGCCACCCGATATAAAAATAAATGAAGATGTAATCTTTAATTTTTATGCATTTGTAAATTCCCAAAAATCTGTTTATGAGGATTTACCGTTTATCACTATATATTGCGAAAAGGCTCTGCTGCAACTTCTAAGATAGACCAAAATAAGCTTTTTGATCCTGTCAGAGTGAGAAAAGAAATTTTTGAATATAGTTTAAAAAATCTTGAAAATGAGATTCAAAGCGTTGCGTATTCCTCATATCTTAATTCTATTATAAATTTGTACAGAGTGGTTTCAAATAGTAAGTTAAAAAGAATATAAAGAAGGTTCTTTTATATTAAAAAAGACAAATTAAAGAGATAAAGGAAATTTTATGCTAAGTAAGCGAGTCAAAACGGAAAGATTTCTCTTTTTCCATTGCACAGGGTTACTAATGTTTATTTATAAGATATATGATAAATTTTTATCAAAGAATACTAATAAATACGAGGTTAAGTAAATGAACCCGCTGATAAGTGTAATAATACCGATTTATAATGTTGAAAAATACCTTGCAAGATGTGTTGACAGTATTGTAAATCAGACATATAAAAATCTTGAAATAATCCTTGTTGATGACGGTTCACCTGACCGTTGTCCTCAGATGTGTGATGATTATGTCGAAAAAGACAGCCGAATCAAGGTTGTTCATAAAAATAACGGTGGACTTTCCGATGCCAGAAATACAGGAATAGCTGTTGCTACAGGAGAGTATATCAGCTTTATTGACAGCGATGATTGGATAGACTTAGAAACTTATGATTTAGTTTTAGAAAAAATGTTAGCAACTAATTCTCAAATAGGTGCTTTTAATTTAAAATCAGTTTCTGATAGTAATTTTAAAACAGAATATAATGAAAATTACATTGTTATTGATTCGCAAAAAGCTATTGAAAATACAATAGATAATGTAAATGTCAGAACAGTTGTGTGGAATAAGTTGTATCATCGCTCGGTTCTTGAGAATTTATCTTTTCGAGTAGGAAAACTCAACGAGGATGAATTTTTACTTTCTATGCTCTGTCAAATGCTCAACATATTGTATATCTTTTTAGACAATTATACTTTTATTATCAACGACCGAATAGCATAATGGGGACATACTCATTAAAAAGATTGGATATGTTAGATGGTGTAAAAGAAAGAATGGAGTTTGTTGAAAAGAAATATCCTGAAATTTATACCAAAGCGAAATTATCATTTTGTCAATGTTGTATTTATCAATACCAGATGCTTTTAAGAAATAAAGATGTGGATTTACAATTAATTGGCAGAAAGAAGGTAAAAAAATATAGAACTTCATTGAAGTTGAGTAACCATGAGATTAAAAATTGTCGTTTGATTGATAAATTATCGTTAGTTATTTCAAACAATAGTATCGGCTTTGAATTAATATGCAGAGTTAGAAATATATTTAATTTTGGACTTTGAGAGTAAATGGGAGAGTTTGATATGATACCAAAAGTTATTCACTATTGTTGGTTTGGAGGTAATTCAAAACCTGAACTTGTGCAAAAATGTATAGAAAGTTGGAAACAATATTGTCCTGAATATAAGATAGTTGAATGGAATGAAAGCAATTTTGATGTTAATTGTATTGATTATGTTAAGTGTGCATACCAAGATAAAAAGTGGGCTTTTGTTTCTGATTATGCTAGATTATGGATTATTTATAACAATGGTGGTATATATTTAGACACGGATGTTTTACTGAAGAATAATTTAGATGATTTACTGTCTTATGATTGTTGGTTAGCTTCGGATGATGTTAGATATATAGCTACAGGCTTAGGATTTGGTGCGGTTAAGAATCATTATATAATTGAGAATTAATGAATGGATATTCAAATTATGAATATCCATCAGGTACAAATGTTTCAAGGGATACAAAAAAGTATTAGAAAACCTGCTCCCTAATTGGCGTAAATCTGATACTAATCAAATTTTTGACGGAATTTTGATTATCGGTTTAAAGGATTATGGAAAATGGGCGAAGCATTTGTATATGTACACATGGGCTGATAGTAAAACCCATCAAAAGAGAATTGAAGAAATAACAAATCAAGATAAATTGAAATTTAAAAATAGGGTTGTTTGGAAGATAAAATGTATAGCGAGAGCTCCGAAATTAATATATTATATGGATCGTAATAAAGGAAAAAGAATTGAGAAAATATATACTTTTTTAGCCTATGATTTTTTAGATAATGGGGCATTGTATTTCTTAAAAAGAATGTTAAAAAAGATATTTTAGATTAATGTAAATTTATGGTGATTTTGTGAAGATTATATCAGTTATAAATAATAGAGTAGTAAATCCATTTAAAGTTATGATCAATCAAATAATTCATGGCTATATAAAATTATCGTTGTATAGCTTTTTTTCAGTTTTGTTTAATAAAACATGTATCGGAAATTATTTTACGAGTTTAAAACATAAAACCATTCTAAAATATTTAGAAAAAAGAAGTATCTTTTGTTTTGGAGAAGTATGAAAAACTCAAATTGAAGATACATACGATGAATTAGCTCCGATATGGGTTTTATGGATGCAAGGAGAAGAAAAAGCCCCGAAATTAGTAAAAAGTGTATATGTAGCATAAAAAAATCTACAAATCATCCTGTAGTGGTTCTTACAAATGAAAATCTATTAGATTATTGCAAATTACCTGATTATATTATTGGTAAATATGAAAGCGGAATAATAACTAATGCTCAGTTGTCAGACATAATAAGAATGACTTTATTATCTGATTGTGGTGGTTTGTGGATTGATGCTACAGTTTTTTATACCAAATAAAATACCGGAAGATATTTTTAAGTATGGATTTTATAGTTGCAAAAGAAATACCCGTGACTGTGGTTATGTTTCAAAATATCAGTGGACATCTTTTTTGAATGGCTGTCACAGAAAAGGAATTGTGCAATCTGTCGTAAAAAATTTATTTTTTGAATACTGGAAAGAAAATGATTATCTAATAGATTATTTATTAGTAGATTATTTTATAAGATTGGTTTACAATAACTTACCAGAGGCAAGATCTTTGATTGATAACTTACCATACAATAACGAAAAGATTGAAGAACTACAAGCCCGTATGAATTTAGCTTTTAATCAAAAGGAATATGACAAATTGATAAATGAATCGAATACTAATTTCTTTAAGCTCTCTTGGCGTATTCCATTTGATAATGAAGATAAAAACGGAAATATGACTTATTTTGGGCATTTTATAAACAGAACATAATAAAGATAGTAGGTGGTAAAGTGCCGATAGTTAGCATCATAGTGCCTGTCTACAAAGTTGAAAATGTTTTAAATTATTGTATTGACAGCATTTTAAATCAAACATATAAAGATTTTGAGCTTATCCTTGTTGATGACGGTTCGCCTGACAACAGCGGAAAAATTTGTGATGAATATGCCAAAAAAGATAATCGAATAACAGTTATACATAAAGAAAACGGTGGTGTGTCTTCGGCAAGAAACTGTGGTATTGATGCTGCAAAGGGTAAATATATATGCTTTGTTGACAGTGATGATTATCCATGTATAAATTATTTGCTCGATATGGTTAATATGTGTACAAAATTTGATGGATGTGATTTGCTACTGGGCGGATTTAATGTTGCATCCGATTATAAATCAAACATAGAAAAAAGGTATTATTTACCGAAGATCATAACTATTCTTGTGTTTCAAGGCTGGATTTTGTAAGGATGTATGAGAAATGGGTAATTCAAATGCCATGGAACAAGCTTTATAAATTAAAGATAATTCAGACAAGTAAAATTCGATTCGATGAGAATTTTAGTCTTGGTGAAGACGTACTTTTTAATATTGACTATTTGACTAATTCTAATGGTAATATTGCGATACTTAACAAACCTATTTATAATTATACAAGAACCGGAATTGAGTCATTGGACAATAAATATTATCCTAACTTAAAATCCATATATGATAGCATATATGAACGAATATTTGAATTTTGTGACGAGTTTAATTTATCAAACACTGATATTCAGCATATGTACGCATCCTATTTTTATTCGATAGAAAATGTTTTAAAAAATACTTTTTCTGAAAAGAATAAGGCTACTAAAAAAGATAAAATCAGATATAATAACTCTATTATGAAAAGCAAGGAATTTGTGCAGTCCTTAAACAATTCAGATTGCTATATCAATCCGGCTTATAAATTTGCTTATAAAAGCGGTAAATACAGATTGGTGATGTTAGTTGATAATTTGGTTAAAATGAAAGGTGGCAAATAAATTGCATCCCATAAAATCAATAGAAGCGAGAACTCAATCGTATGTTCTTAATCATTTTGAAAAAAGTAAATATGCAAAGAGATTAAGAATGTTAAAAGATACTCATTTGGGTGAAATGTGTTTTATAATAGGCAATGGTCCAAGCTTATCCGCCGATGATCTTGAAGTATTGCATAAGAATAATGTTTTGTCCTTTGGTTTTAACAGAATATTCTTAATGTTTGATAAAACAAATTGGAAACCGGATTTTTATGTGTCACAGGATGAAAAGATGCTTTTTAATTGTCAAGATGATGTTAATAATTTAGAGATAAGCGCTAAGTTTATACCTCTTATTAATAAGTACTTTCATAATATTGATATCAAGGATGCTCTATACTTTAATATGCATTCGTCAATACAGGGAGTACCAGTTTTTCAGACAGTGTGGATTCCTACATAGGTAATTCAAATACAGTGGCATTTTCAGCTGCACAAATTGCCGCCTATATGGGATTTAAAAAAAATATACCTTTTAGGTGTCGATCATAATTTTGCTGTTTATAAAAACGATAAAGGTGAAATTATCAACGATAAAAGTGTTAAAGATTATTTTACTGATGAGTATAACAAAGATAAAGAAAATCTATATATACCAAATTTAGATGCAAGCACAAGAGCTTTTATTTCAATGAAAAAATATTGTGATGAACACGGTATAGAAGTGTATAATGCTACTCGTGGCGGAAAACTTGAAGTCTTTCCGAGAGTAGATTTTGATATGATTTTTTAAACTTAATGAGGTTGTGAATGGATAAAAATAAAAGTCAGTTAAAAATAGGTGTAATATTAAACTATATAAATTTATTGTTAGGAAACTTGATTCCTGTTTTTTATACACCTATAATGTTGCAATTGTTGGGACAAAGTGAATACGGATTGTATAAGTTGTCAAGTAATATAACAAGTTATCTTTCTCTGATTTCTCTTGGTTTAGGTTCCGCTATTACACGTTATCTGATTAAGGCTCGTGAAGAGGATGGAAAAGAAGCCGAAGAAAAAATGTTAGGCTTATTTTCCCGAATCTTTCAGGTTATAGCAATTGTAACATTTGTGGTGGGGGTAATTCTCAGTTTAATTTTGGGACTATGGTATAGTGCTTCATTGACATCATCAGAATTAATAACAATGAGAGTACTTGTTTTTATTTTATCTTTAAATACTGCACTTAACTTTTTAATGACACCGCAGATATCTGTTGTAACTGCGCATGAGAAATTTATTTTCCTTCAGTTTATGAATATTGGTACAACATGCATTATGCCGATACTTAATTTAGTTGTACTTTTCTTTGGATTTGCATCAATCGGCATGGCAGTTTCAAGCTTAATTCTTAATGTAATAATTAGAATTTTTTACTACATATACATGACCAAAAACTTAGGTCTAAAAGCCATATATTCTAAGCCATCTGCAGGTGTTTTAAAGGAAATATTATCATTTTCGTTTTGGATATTTGTTGCGAATGTTGTCGGTCAGTTGTATAATTCAACTGATGTTGTAATGATAGGAGCTATACCCGCCTTGGCTACTGTGGGGGTAGCAGTTTATAATGTTGGCGGTGTATTCAACGGAATAGTATTTAGTTTGACCACAGCAGTTTCTAATTTATTGGCGCCTAAAACTCAAAAAATGGTTTTTTCCGGTGCTACAAACAATGAATTGACGGATTTGGCAATAAGAATGGGTCGAATTCAATGCTACATAATTACACTTTTAGTAACCGGATTTATTTCTTTTGGACAACCATTTATTAGTTTTTATGTTGGCTCAGGCTATGAAGATGCGTATTGGGTAGCGGTGTTAATGATGATACCAAATATGATTCCGCTTGTACAGAGCGTATGCTTGAGCATTATTATTGCACAAAACAAGCATCGGTTTCGATCGATAGTGTACCTTGGTATAGCTATAGGAAATGTAATCGGAACTTGGTTTTTAATGCATATTATGGGTATCATAGGTGCGGCTTTAATGACCGGTATAGCTTTGATTATCGGTCAGGGATTTGTTATGAATTGGTATTATTGGAAGAACTGGTTTAGACATGATCCGATTTTGGAAAAGTGTGGGAAAAATTTATGTTTTACCGACTATAATGTGTTGCATAACTTTAGTTGTCTCTCATTTTATTAATTTCTATAATATTTTTGCTTTATTAGTAGGCATAATAATTTATACTGTCTTATATTTGGTTCTTAATTGGCTTTTTATTATGAATGAGTATGAAAAGAATATTTTTATACAACCATTGAGAAAAATATTTACAAAACCAAAAAGGAGTAAATGAAAATGAAAATAATAGGGATGATTCCCGCTCGTGGGGGTTCGACAAGATTTAATAACAAGCCGCTTGCTGATATTTGCGGCAAGCCTATGGTTTACTGGGTATGGAAACACAGCAAAGAGGTATCGTGCTTTGATGAAGTATATGTTGCAACTGACAGCAAAGAAATTAAAAATGTTGCAGAAGGCTTTGGCGCAAAGGTTATTATGACATCAAGCGATTGCGAAACCGCAACAGAAAGACTTTACGAAGTTTCTAAGAAAATTCAGGCTGATTTGTATGTAATGGTAAACGGTGATGAGCCGTTGGTTCTTTCCGACGATATTGTTAAGTGTATTCCCGAATGTATTCCTGAAGATGGTTTTTATGTTTCGAATCTTATGACGGATTTCTCAAATCCCGTTGAAGTTGTTGATCCGACAAATCTTAAGATTGTTACCAACAAAGACGGAGTATGTCTGTTCATTTCAAGAGCACCGATTCCATTTCCAAAGGGTGAAATGAATTATGCATATCAGAAGTTTGTAGGCGTCGGTGCATTTACTAACGGCGCTTTGGAGTATTATCACAACACTCCAAGAGGTCCGATTGAAAAAATTGAAGAAAATGATTCCTTTAGATTTATAGAAAACAGAAAAGATTGTTATTACATCAATGCTCATTGCAAGACGCTCTCAGTTGATACACCAAAGGACAGAGTTCAGGTTGAGAGATATATGAAAGAGCATGATATGGCTTAAAGGAGAACTTATATGTTTAAATTAATTGCCGGTCCGTGTGCAATTGAATCTGAAGAAATGGCTATGGATATTGCCGAAAAAATGAAAGCAATAACTGATAAATTGGGGATAGATTACACTTTTAAAGGTTCATTTGATAAGGCAAACAGAACATCAATTCACAGCAAAAAGAGGACTTGGAATTGATGAAGGGTTGAGAATACTTCAAAAAGTTAGGAATACATATAACATCCCTGTTGCAACCGATATCCACGAATCGTGGCAGGCGGAACCCGTTGGCAAGGTGGTCGATATTGTTCAGATTCCTGCATTCCTTTGCAGACAGACTGATTTATTGGTTGCTGCCGCAAAAACAGGTAAGTGTATTAATATCAAAAAAGCTCAATTTCTTGCACCGTGGGATATGAAAAACTGTCTGCAGAAGGTAGTTGAAAGCGGTAACAGTAATGTTATGTTATGTGAGAGAGGTACAAGCTTTGGCTATAATACACTTGTTGTTGATATGACAGGTCTTATCGAAATGAAGAAATTTGGATATCCTGTTATTTTTGATGCAACACATTCTGTTCAAAAGCCCGGCGGCAAGGGTGATGCAACAGGCGGCAATCGTGAATATGTTGAATACCTTGCCAAGGCAGCGATTGCTGTCGGTGTTGACGGATTATTTATGGAAACTCATCAAAATCCTGATGAAGCTTGGTCAGACGGTCCTAATATGGTAAAACTTGATGATATGGAAGAATTGTTGACAAAACTTGTAAAAGTATATGAGGCGGTGCACTGAAATGCCTGAAATTAATATAACCGAAGAGGGCAAAAAGCTTTTTGATGTCGAAATAGCTGCAATGGAAGCTGTTAAAAATGTCCTTGATGAGAGATTTGAAAAAATAGTAAAGCTGATTTGTGATTGTAAAGGCAAGGTCGTAATCACGGGAATGGGTAAGCCCGGACATATCGGTACAAAAATTGCCGCTACAATGGCAAGCCTCGGTACACCGTCGTTTTTCCTTCACCCCGCAGAAGCTCAGCATGGCGACTTGGGTATGCTTGATAAGGACGATGTTGTAATTGCAATTTCTTTTTCCGGGGAGAGCGAAGAGGTTACAAAACTTATTCCGAGTTTAAAACTTATCGGAGCAACACTTGTCGGCATATCCGGAAATCCTGACAGCACTCTTATTACACATAGTGATTATTCGTTTGTGTTCCCACCTATTAAAGAGGCTTGTGCATTAAATCTTGCTCCTACATCGAGCACAACTGTCGCACTTGCATTCGGTGATGCATTGGCTGTGTGTGCGTCAAAAATTTACGGCTTTAATGAGCAAAATTTTGCATTATTTCATCCTGCAGGTTCACTCGGCAAAAAGCTTGTTACTAAAGTTGCCGACCTTATGAAAACAGGGGAAGATAACTCTGTTGTAAGTATAAATACTCAGCTTAAAGATGCAATTGTCGTTATGAGTAAAAAAGCGTTGGGTATTGTATGCGTTGTTGAAAATGATAGGCTTGTGGGCGTATTTACAGACGGCGATTTAAGAAGAGCACTTTCAAAAGAAATTGATGTATACAATATTGTTATTGACGAACTTATGACTAGAACACCGATTACGGTTTCTTCAAATTTGCTTGCGGTCGAAGCATTAAAACTTATGAATGACAGGAATATATCGGCTCTTCCGGTTGTGGATGACGGTAAGCTTGTCGGTACTATAAGAATTAATGATATTACCGGAATGGGAATTGTATTATGATTGAAAATATAAAAATGCTTGTTATGGATGTTGACGGAACGCTTACCGACGGTAAAATTTATTACGGTAATGACGGTGAACTGTTTAAGGCATTTGATGTTCGTGACGGGTATCGCCTTGTAAAATGCGGAGAATACGGAATCATTACAGCAATTATAACAGGCAAAACCTCAAAAATTGTTGAAGGCAGAGCAAGAGATTTAAAAATAAAGGAAGTACATCAGGGTGTAAGCAACAAAATTGAAGTTCTCAAAACCTTGATAGAAAAATATAATCTTGATAAATCACAGGTTGCCTATATCGGTGACGATGTGAATGATATTGAATGTATGCAGTATTGCGGTTTCTCTGCCTGCCCTGCTGACGCAATTGATGAAGTAAAAAATACAGTCGATTATGTTTGTAAAAATATAGGCGGCCACGGTGCAGTCAGAGAATTGATTGATAGGATAATTTAAATAATAATTAGGGTTGTATGTGGTGATTCTATGAAAGGTATAATTTTAGCTGGTGGGTCGGGGACTCGACTTTATCCTCTGACAAAGGTAACATCTAAACAACTGTTGCCGATATATGATAAGCCGATGATTTATTATCCCATGTCGGTGCTTATGAATGCAGGAATCCGTGATATTCTTATCATATCGACTCCGCAGGATACACCCCTCATGGTGAGGGTTTGAATGTCCGTGACTGGCTTTATGTTGAGAACCATTGCAAAGCGTGGATACGACGGAATCGGAACTGATATTGCCGACAGTTATTCGGGAGTTATAAATATTTACTGATGCCGATTCAGATGGCTACACAGTTGACAGCACACCGCTTAATCTTTCCGATAAAGATAAAAAGTGGTTGGAACTTAAAGATGATTTTAGGTATTAGTGGTATATTGTAAGTTTATATGAAGTAGTTTGATAGGTTAATAAAATATAACTTGTGTCTAAAATTAATAATGTAATTAAAAAGTGATTATAGGAGCGAAACTTATTTTATGAAAAATGGAGTTAATACAGCAATAACTAAAAACTACAGTATTTCAATTCTTAGAGTTGTTGGTATGTTTTCAATAGTTTTTTGCCATTTTTTCTCATGGCTTGGTTTTTCGTTTTTATCACAATTTTTAAATTTTGGAGTATATTTGTTTCTTTTTATTTCTGGTTTTTTGTATGCAAACAAAAATATAGCAGAACCGAGAAACTGGTTTTAACACGGTTGAAGAAAATATTAGTTCCATATTATATTTTGCAATCCCCATTGTACTTTTGTATTTTTTTGTCGACAGGTTTTGATTTAATAAAAGTATAATATATCTTTTTTGTTTGCAAGGAGTTTACTTTATATGTTCTTTTATTCCTTTTGCAGAGATAGAGCCCCTCGGAAATCTTTGGTTTATTACTATAATTTTGCTATGTTATCTTCTAACAATAATTTTAAAAAATTTTGAGAAAAAACATAATGTGAGTGTAGTTGGAGCTACTGTTGTATTATTATTTATTTGGTTAGTACCAAAAATTTTAATGTGCTTTTCCCTTCCGTACATTGATACGCAATATTTTGTGGCTTATTTTATTGGATATTATATTTCAAAATTCAATGTAAAAAATAATAAATGGACTTTTTGGCTGTTGGGTTTGTTTATGTTTGCTGTTGCTATTGTTATTAGATTGACAGCTAAAATGTACATTGACGGTATATATGAGTCAGAATATCTTGTGTTTGTATCGTTGACACAAATTGCTGTGGCAGTTTCAGCGTATTTTATTTGTACATATTTAGTCAATAACTTTGCCATGCTTGAGAGTATGGCAAAATCTAAGATTTGGTCATTGTTTGATGTAATGTCATATCCAATTTATATAACTCATTATGCATTTTTGACCGGCATGACATCAGTGAGCAATTTTGGATTTTCAACACTAATTTCAATTGTATTGTTTATTTTATTTACCGTTATTAGCTCCTCCATCTTGTACCTAATAAATAATAAAATTATAGATTATAAAATGAAGATGAAACAATAAAAAAAGAATCTCCATAGAAACGATTTTGTAGTAGAATTAAGTTACAACACAAAAATCCGAGAAGAAATCGTCAATATGGATACTCTTGATTTTACACTGATACACAAGAAAGGTGTAAAGGGTAAAATTATTTTACTACCCCAAAATACCCGGAGTTAGATAATGTTATAACTATATTTAAAGCTTATTGAAATGCACAAGCCCATAAATACTTGGACTTGTGCATATTTTTTACTTTTTCTTCTTTTTCAATTCATTTTTGAAGCATTTTTTATCGAATGAGGGGTTGAAGGCGTAGAAGTTCTTTTCGTTGAGTTTATCGGTCAAGAGGCGGAGGTTTTCGCCGAAGCGTTGATAGTGTACAACCTCACGGGCACGCAGAAAGCGAATCGGATCTTTTACATCGTAGTCATCGCAGAATCTGAGGATGTTATCGTAGGTTGTTCGGGCTTTTTGCTCAGCCGCCATACTTTCGTGCAGGTCGGTTATCGGATCGCCTTTAACCTGCATTGATGCAGCTGTATAGGGAAAACCTGCTGCCGCCTGTGGGAAAATTCCGGTTGTGTGGTCAACAAAATAGTCACCGAATCCCTGTTCCTTGATTTCATCCTCGGTGAGGTCTTTCGTCAGCTGATATACTATTGCACCGATCATTTCAAGATGATTAAGTTCTTCTGTGCCTATGTCGGTGAGAGTGCCTTTGAGTTCGGGCAATGGCATTGCAAATCGTTGACTCAGATATCGCAATGACGCACCCAACTCACCGTCCGGACCGCCGTATGGCAGAATGTTACTTATTTTGACTGAGAAATATGTTGAGGTGGGAGGCTTTGCGGTCAAAGATTATTCTTTTTGTAATTATGGATAGTAAGTCGTTTTGCATTTTTAAGGGATAATTTTCTTTAATTGAGAAAGCATCATTAATTAAATTGTTCTTTATGAGAATATTGATTGCTTTAACTACAATTTTTTCAATCTTTTCAATTCTTACGCTGTGCGATGAATGGCAGTTGCCGTGAATGTAGGCGGAGCATTGGAGAAAATTATTTTTAATCGGAACGAGGGTTGAGTTGCAGTTTGAACACTTGACAAGATTTTGAATAAGGTGTCTGATTTCGGTTTGTTTATGGGAATGTTCTTTGCTTATTATTCTTTGCAAGAATAATATTCGCCTTGTTTGTTCAAAAATTACTTCATCAACAATCGGTTCGTGAATGCCGTTTGAAATTATCAAATTTTCGTTATAGAAATCTCTGCCTGTTTTGCAGATTGGATTCCACCTGATTTTGCCGATATAAACGGGATTTTGCAAAATGTATTCAACGGCACGGCAATCCCAATTATTGCCTTTGGAAGTTTTAATTTTTGCTGAGTTCAAGTTGTCACAAATCATATTTATATCTTTATTATTCAAAAAATCGGCAAAAATTTTACTGACAATTCGGGCTTTTTCAGCGTCAACCACAAGCCTTCCGTCTGTCACTTTATAGCCAAAGGGTGCAATGCTGACGATGCCGCCACGCTCGGCTTTTTCGGTCATTCCTCGTCTTACCTCACCCGAAAGCCGAATCGAATAGTATTCGTCCGACCATTCGATAATGCGTTCAATCAGCTTTCCGAAGGGACCGTCATCAACGGGTTCGGACACGCTGATGACTTCAATACCGTTTTTTCTCAACAGCGATTTATAGAAAATGCTTTCCTCCTGATTGCGGGCGAATCGTGAAAATTTCCAGACAAGTACGGCTGAAAACAGGGGAGGCTTTTGTTTTTGCAAGGCTTATCATTCGGTTGAATTCAGGCCGCTTGTCGGCATATCTTCCCGAAATTCCGTTGTCACGAAAAATGAAATCCTCATCAATCAGATAGCCTTTTTCATCTGCAAATTTTCTGATGATTTTCAGCTGACTTGACGGTGAAAGCTCAGTTTGATTTTCGGTTGACACCCTTATGTATGCCGCCGCAAAGTGATTTTTATTGTGATTTCCCGACAAATTAATCACCTCTTTAAAGAATAATTCTTTTATGCAATAATATGCCTGCGATTGGAATAAAATTCTTCGGCAAATTTCTCGAAAACACTTTACTTTGCTAACGCACTAATGTATAATATACAGAGATTGTTTTGCAAGGTGATTTGCAGAACATAGGTAGAGAGTATATCAGATTACGGAGGAATAATTATGAAAAAGAAAAAGTTACTTTCATTACTTCTTGCAGGTGCAATGTCAGCGTCAATTTTTGTAGGTTGCGGTTCTTCTGCAACGGACTGGGATTATATCTCAAACAAGGGAGAGCTTGTTATCGGTGTTACATATTTTGAGCCGATGAACTACCTTGATGCAGACGGCAAGCTTACAGGTTTTGAAACTGAGTTTGCAGAGGCAGTTTGCGAGAAAATGGGCGTTACTCCAAAGTTCCAGAAAATTGACTGGGATTCAAAAGAGGTTGAGCTTAACTCAAAGACAATCGACTGCATCTGGAACGGTCTTACAATTGATGACGACAGAAAGTCAACAATGGATATTTCAACTCCTTATATGGAAAACAAGCAGGTTATGGTTGCAAAATCTGATGTTGCAGACAAAATCAAGTCAGCAGATGACCTCAAGGATAAGACAGTAGTTGCAGAGAAGAAGTCAGCAGGTGAAACTGTTGCTCAGACAGACGAGTTCTTCTCAAGTGCAAAGTATGTTTCTGTTGACGCACAGGCTAAGGCTCTTCTCGAGGTTAAGTCAGGCACAGCAGATGTTGCGGTTATCGACTATGTAATGTCAATCGGTACACTCAAGAGCGGTTCTGACTACGCTGACCTCAAGGTTGTTGACGGCAAGGACTTTTCACCTGAGCAGTACGGTATTGCACTTCGTAAGGACAGCCCCGAAACACTCAAAAAGCTTAACGATGCTATTCAGGCAGTTGCCGATGATGGCACACTTGATAAGATTGCAGAGAAGTACAGTCTTCAGGATCTTCTTCTTGTAAAAAAGAAATAATTTAATTAAAATAAGTTTGTACATACAGGGCGGACTATGTTCGCCCGTTGTGCTTTTTATTGATTATAAATTTACAGGTTCAAATTTGTAAGCCTTTTGATATGTTCAAAACTGAAAATACTTGGATAGAGTGGTATATAAAATGGATCAATTTTTTAATGTAAGCGGTCAGTTGCTTGAGGGATTCGGCGAAAACTGTATAATTTTCATTGTAACCCTGCTTGCGGCAATTCCGCTCGGACTTATTATCTCAATGGGTTCAATGTCAAAATTCAAGCCGTTAAAATGGCTGACAAAAACATTTGTGTGGATAATCAGAGGTACTCCGCTGATGTCTCCAGCTTTTCGTAGTGTTCTATGTTCCGCCGCTTGTGTCAAACGGCAGTGTGACATTTGCACGAATGAACGCCGCACTTATCGCATTTATAATCAATTATGCCGCATATTTTTCTGAAATCTTCCGTGGCGGTATCGAGTCTGTTCCAAAGGGACAGTACGAGGCAGGTCAGGTGCTCGGCATGACAAAGGGTCAGATTTTCTTTAAGGTTGTGCTTTTACAGGTTGTAAAGAAAATTACTGCACCCATGGGCAACGAAATTATTACTCTTGTAAAGGATACCTCGCTTTCAAGCGTTATCGCCATTCCGGAAATTCTTATGAGAGCAAAGGACTTCTCAATGCAGGGACTCATCTGGCCGCTTTTCTATTCGGCAGTATTCTTCCTCGCATTCTGCGGAATCCTTACCTTGCTTTTCTCATTTATCGAGAAAAAGCTCGATTACTACAAGGGCTAAGGGGGAAAGGTTATGTCTTTGTTAAATGTTGAAAACATCCGTAAAAGCTACGGCAAAACAGAGGTTTTGAAAGATATCAGCTTTTCTCTTAAAAAGGGCGAGGTGCTTGCGATTATCGGCTCATCTGGTTCGGGCAAGACTACGCTGTTAAGGTGTCTTAATTTTCTTGAAACTCCGGGCAACGGCAAGATTTCCGTCAATGACAAAGTGCTTTTTGACAGCAATGACAGCTCTGCAAAGAGCGACAGCGAAATCAGAAAAAGACGGCTTCACTTCGGACTTGTGTTCCAGTCATTTAACCTGTTTCCGCAGTATACGGTTATCGAGAATATTATGCTTGCTCCAAAGCTTGCCGCAAAAGAGCAGATAAAGCAGACAGGCGAATATATGGGCGCAAAAAGCTATAAAGAGGCTCTTGAAATTATCAAGAGCAATGCAAAGTCTTTGCTTGAAAGGGTAGGCCTTTCCGAAAAGAGCGAGTCATATCCTTGTAATCTCAGCGGCGGTCAGCAACAGCGTGTTGCAATTGCAAGAGCGCTTGCACTCAATCCCGATGTTCTCTGCTTTGACGAGCCTACCTCCGCACTTGATCCCGAACTCACGGGTGAGGTGCTTAATGTTATCCGCAGTCTTAAAACCTCCGACAGCACAATGATTGTTGTAACTCACGAGATTGAGTTTGCAAGAGATGTTGCCGACAAGATCATTTTTATGGCTGACGGTGTAATTGCCGAAGAAGGCACTCCCGAACAGGTAATCAACAATCCGCAAAATCCAAGAACCCAGGCGTTTTTGTCAAGGTTCAACTGATAACTGAATATTAGGTGAGGAAAGCACTCGAAAGGGTGCTTTTTTACATATTTTTACAAATAACCTTGAAAAGTTTATGCCATTGTGCTATAATAATCGTGTCGTTCACTGACAAAGGCGCAAAGCCTGAAAAAATGAGAAATCCCGATAGGGAAAACGGAGGAAAAACAAATGAAAAGAATTTTCACAATCAGCGTTGCGGCTGTTATGGCACTTCTTATGGTGCTTTCACTTACAGCTTGCGGTAATTCAACACTCGGCTATTACAAGCTTACAAGTGCAGAAGCAAGCGGTATGAGCTTTGACAGCAGTACTCTTGCCGCTGTCGGTATGGACAAAGGCTACATTCTTCTTAAAGAAGACGGCAAGGCTAAGCTTTCTGCAGCCGGTCAGGAGCAGGAGCTCACATACGATGACAAGAACTTTACAGCAGGAAGCGAGAGCATTCCATACACACTCAAAGACGGTGTTATTACAATGGAAAAAGACGGTACAAAGCTCGTTTTCACATTTGACGCTAACTTCAAGCCCGAATCTTCTGATTCAGAGTCATCAAAGTAATAAAACTTAACAGTGCAAAAATTTCGGCAGTCCAAATCGGACTGCCGTTTTTGTATATCCAACCCCAAAAAACAAGGGCAGCGTAATTCCGTTGCCCTTAATTTTATAAGATTTTATCAGTCTGAAAGACACTCGTCAAGCGCATCAACAATTGCGTGCCTGTCCATATGCTGACCGATGAATACAAGCTTGATTTCTCTGTCGCCGTATTTTTCGTCCCATTTTTCAGCCATATCCGGATACTCTGCAAGATAGAGCTTCTGCTGTTTCTTTGGGAATGCGGCAAGCCACTTGCCCTGTTCCGTAGCAGTAATCTGAACGCCTGCCTGCTCGAATACATAAACATCTTCTCTCTTGTCATCAAACCAGAGAACACCCTTTGCACGGACTACGCTCTTTGGCCAGTTCTCAACAAACTGCTGGAGCTTGTCCTGATTGAAAGGACGAATGCGGTGGTAAACAAATGAACCGATGCCGTACTCTTCTTCGCCGTCCTCATGATCGTGGTCGTGGTGACAGCAATGACCGTGTTCGTGGTCGCAATGAGAGTGGTCAAGACCGTCCTCATCATGGTCATGATCGTGATGCTCATGTTCGTCATGGTCTTCATCGTGGTGGTGATGGTGGTGATGATGACCGTGACGGTCTGTATCCTCGTCGTCTTCATCCTTATCATAAATCTGAGCCCAACCTGCGGATGCGGCTGTTTCTTCAAAATTAAAGCACTTTGTATCGAGAATATCCTTAACTTCAACCTTGCCGAACTGTGATTCAATAATTCGTGCCTTTGGCTGAAGCGTCTTAATCATAGCCTTAACTCTCTTGAGCTGTTCCTCTGTTACCTTGTCAACCTTGTTGAGGATGATTGTTGAACAGAACTCAATCTGCTGGATAAGAAGACTTTCAACATCCTCTTCGTCAACATCTTCCTTGAGAAGATCATCGCCGCAGCCGAATTCCGTTGCCATACGGAGTGCGTCAACAACTGTAACAATGTTGTCAAGACGGACAAGCTCGGGAATATTGTTTTCCTTATCGCCCTCAAGAACCGAGATTGACTGTGCAATCGGAAGGGGTTCGCAAATACCGCTTGCCTCAATGAGAATGTAGTCAAACTTGCCTGACTTTACAAGGTCTGTAATCTGGTTGATAAGGTCAACGCTCAAAGTACAGCAGATACAGCCGTTTGTAAGCGGAACAAGGTTTGTATCTTTCTGAGTAACAACGCCTGCCTTTTGAATAAGCTCTGCGTCAATGTTTACTTCACCGATATCGTTTACGATAACGGCACACTTGTAGCCCTCCTGATTGCCGAGGACATGGTTGATAAGAGTAGTTTTGCCTGCACCGAGATAACCTGTAAGAAGTGTTACGGGAACAGGAAGCTTAATGTTAGCCATATATTTCATTTCCTTTCGTTGAATTGTGCTTATTAATGCGGATTACCGCTGTCCTTAAATATAACACTTTGCAAAATTATTGTCAATACAAAGTACGGAGTGCGGTCAATCCGAATAGCTGATTATTGCTGTACATTTTGTGTTTTTTTGTATAATCACCTTTTATTTATTTCGGTTTTATGTTACAATAGTCAAAAGTAATTTTACGGAGATAGATTATGATTGTACTTGCATCTGCTTCACCACGAAGAAAAGAGCTTTTAAGTTTTATAACAACCGATTTTAAAGTTGTTCCCGCAGACATTGACGAAACGGTTGAGAACAATGTTCCGCTTGAAAAGCGTCCCGAATATCTTGCCGTCAAAAAGGCATTGCATATTTCAAAAAACGGTTATGAAAATGACATTGTAATCGGTTGTGACACGGGAGTTTTTGTTGACGGCAAAATGCTCGGCAAACCTAAGAACAGGGAAGATGCCGAGAATATGTTAAAACTGCTTTCGGGCAGACAGCACAAGGTTATCACGGGTTGTTGTACCGTCAAAAACGGTGTTGCAAAATCATTTTCCAATGTAACGCTTGTTGAATTTTTTGAACTTTCCAATTCGGAAATAGAGGAGTACATTGCAACGGGCGAGCCTTTTGACAAGGCAGGTGCATACGGAATACAGGGCAAAGGTTCTCTGCTTGTAAAGAAGATTGACGGCGACTATTTTAATGTTGTCGGACTTCCCGTAAGTGAATTAAACAGGATTTTGAAAAAGGAGTATTCATATGAATGATAATATAAATAAAACAGTCAATGAAATTCTCGAAAGCTATTCAAAGCATGAACAGACTTGCAGACTTTCGGAGGATAACATTATCAACAAATCTGTGCTTATTCAGGTGCTTGAAGAAATCCGCAAGCTGTTGTTTCCGGGCTACTTTGACAAGAACAGAGTAAGAGAAGAATACATCGGCTATATTGTAGGCGACAGAATAGAATTTATTCAGTACAACCTTAAAAAACAGATTGCAAAGGCTTTAAAGGGTTGCGAAAAGTGCAACGACCTTTCATATGACGAGGTTATGGAAAAGTCAGAAAAGCTGGTTTATGAGTTTCTTTCAAAGATTCCGTCAATCCGTGATTACCTTGCAACAGATGTTGTTGCAGCCTTTAACGGCGATCCTGCCGCATACAGTACGGATGAAATCATTCTTTGCTATCCCGGATTTTTTGCAATCACGGTTTACAGAGTGGCACATGAATTGTGGAAACTTAAAATCCCGATGATTCCGAGAGTGCTTTCGGAGTACGCACACGGGCTTACGGGAATTGACATTCACCCGGGTGCGACAATCGGCAAGTATTTCTTCATTGACCACGGCACAGGCATTGTAATCGGTGAAACTACCGAGATAGGCGAGAATGTAAAAATCTATCAGGGTGTAACCCTCGGTGCGTTGTCAACAAGAAAAGGTCAGCAGCTTAAAGGTGTTAAAAGACATCCTACTATCCGTGATAATGTTACAATCTATTCGGGTACAACTATCCTCGGCGGTGAAACCGTAATCGGCAAGGGTGCAACAATTGGCGGTAATGCCTTTATAGTGAACTCAATTACTGAGGGTATGAAAGTAAGCATTAAAAACCCCGAACTCCAGTTCAGTCCCGACCTTTCGGAAAACAATCAGGACAAGTATTGGTATTGGATGATTTAAACCTATGTTTTAATTGAAAATGGAATGCGGATTTGCAACTGTTGAATACATAGTCAAGGAAAAATCTCCGTACGGTTTGCAGAGAAAATTCTATCAGATTGCAGAATTCGGAGTTGATGAAAACTTCCGCAGAATGGGTGTTGCAACCAAGCTGATAAACTTCTGCAAACAAGAGGCTTTGACAGGCTGGAACTTGATGTGTGGGAATTTAACGAGGGTGCAATGAAGTTTTACGATTTCGTAGGATTCAAAACCTACAGAGAATACAAGGAAATGAATATTTAAACCGAAAAAATCCGTATGAAGATTGCTCCATACGGATTTTATTTTGTGTATCAAATTTTATTTATCGCCATTTAAAGGTGACGAGTCCGTAAACATAGATAAATGCGATAGCTGTAGGAACTACATATTTGAAAATCGGTTTCATCCACGAACGCACTTTCATACCGATGCCCATGTTGGCTTCTTTAATGAAGTTATCCCAACCCCAGCCGAACTTGTTGCAACAGAACAGAGCAAGCACAAGAGAACCGAGAGGAAGAACATTTGTGGAAACAATGAAGTCCCAAAAATCAAGCCATGTTGTACCCTCTGCAAACGGCTGAAAATGAAGAACGCTGAATCCGAGAGCCGTTGTGAGTGCAAGCACAAACACTACAATTCCGCAAATAAGACTGCCTTTTATTCTTGACCAGCCTGTCAAATCACGAATCATTGCAAGAATATTTTCGCAAACACCCAAAACGGTTGACATTGCCGCAAACACCATAAACAGGAAGAAGAGCGAACCCCATATTCTTCCGCCGGGCATATTGTTGAACACGGTTGCCATTGTGTCAAACAAAAGGTTCGGACCTGAATTAACTTCAAGGTTGTAAGTAAAGCAGGCAGGGAAGATGATTATGCCTGCAAGCAGAGCTACGAGTGTGTCAAGAGAGATAACATTGATTGCCTCGCCCATAAGTGAATGTTCTTTGCCGATATAACTTCCGAAAATAGCCATACCGCCCATACCTGTTGACAGCGAGAAAAATGCCTGATTCATCGCACCCACAACAACATCACCGTTGATTTTTGAAAAGTCGGGTTTGAGGTAAAATGTCATACCCTCACCCGAACCGCTCAAAAACAGACTGTGGATTGCAAGCACAATCATAAGTGCAAGCAAAGCAATCATCATATATTTTGTTATCCGCTCAAGTCCGCCCTGAATGTTGAACGAGAGTATAACAAAGGCGATAACAACCGTTATCATCATAAAAATAACATTGACTGACGGATTTGCAATCATTGTGGTAAATCCGAGGTCACGGTTGTTACCCGTCAGAAAATTTATGAAGTAGTAAATTATCCAACCGCAAACAACTGTGTAAAAAGCCATAATTGCAAGGTTGCCTACAAGGCATGCCCAACCGAAACCGCCCCATTTTTGCTTTGGCTTTTCAAGTTTGCGGTACATTTTAATCGGACTTGTCTGTGCCGCTCTGCCCACCGAAAATTCCATTATCAAACACGGAATTCCCAAAACAATAAGACAGATGATGTACACAAGCATAAAACTTCCGCCACCGTATTGTCCGCACATCCACGGAAACTTCCACACATTTCCGCAGCCGATTGCACAGCCTGCCGAAAGCATTATAAAGCCGAGTCGGCTTCCTAATTTTTCACGATTCACAACACAAGTCCTCCTGCCGAATTTATTTTATCTACACAATATTTTTTTCGTCATAAATACTGCTCCTTTGTTTATTTTGCAATACAAAGAGTAGTATAGCAAATAAAATACCATTTGTAAAATTGATAAAGCTGTGCTATAATAACGAAGATATCGTTCGTATAAAAGAGGATTTAGTTATGGATACCAATGTGCTTAAAACCTTTGTAGCTGTGTGCGAATATTCGGGATTTTCTGCTGCAGCGGAAAAGCTCGGCTATACCCAGTCAACCGTTTCATCACAGATAAAACAGTTGGAAAGCGAGCTTAACACGGTGCTTTTTGACCGCTTTTACCACAGAATCAGCCTGACTTCCGACGGCATAACGGTTCTGCAACACGCAAGAGAAATTCTTGAATCTCACGAAAAGATGCTTGAAGATTTGCGTACCCCCGAAACAATTGAGGGCAACATTCGCCTTGCAATGTCAAGTTCTGTCTGCAACCGATTTTTTAAAGATGATTTTCTTGAATTCAGAAAGCATTTTCCTAATATTCACCTTGTCGTTGTCGAAAGCGGTACAGAGCAGATGTTTGATATGTTACGCAAAAATGAGGTTGATTTGATTTTTACGCTTGACAGCCACATTTATGATTCGGAATTTATAATTTGTGCAGAGCATGAAGAAAAGGTTCACTTCTTTGCATCAGTTGACAATCCACTTTTGAATAAAGAAAATATTTCGCTAAAAGAATTATACACCGAGGATTTTGTACTGACCGAAAGTAATATGAGCTACAGAAAATTGCTCAACAATGAACTTGCCGCACAATCGCTTGAAATTCACCCTGTTTTGGAAATAGGAAACCCTCTACAAATTTGTTCTCTAATCAAAAACAGCAAAATGATCTCGTTCTTGCCTGATTTCATCACGGAGGATTACTACAATTCGGGAGAGATAAAACATCTTCCCGTCAACGATTGTGATGTTTCGGTGTGGACGCAGTTACTTATCCACAAAAACAAGTGGAAATCTCCTGCGCTTAATGCGTTTATTGATTTTTATCGGGATGTTATACGAAAATAAAAAGTATCACATTTTGCCCTACGCACCGCCGTATTGCGTTATGATAATCTTGGCAAGCTTTGCGTTCGGCTTTTTGATATTGACGGGGTACTGTAACTTTTTTTCATAGACAAACATCAGCAATCCTCCTCGTTTTCCCACGGCCACGGTCCTTTATCCAGCACCACATATTGGTGCTTGTCATACTCTTTTCAAAGGACCGAATTTTTCTTCATATTCTTCAACAAGCGGTTTCAATTTTTCTTTGAAACCGTTCATTTTTTGTATCATTGCCGTATCGTGAGGATGAGTGTCAAGATAAATCTGAAGGTCAAGTGCGGCAAATTCGTAGGTTGAAATTTTCTTTAAAAGAATTTCTCTTTCAGTCAAGTCCCTCACCGCATTTCTTTCCGTAGAATGGTTTGTTGAGAACGGGGAACATTGTACCCGACTCAAGTCCCTGCAACGGGCTGTAGGTTGGGGAGTCGAACTGCTGAAAGGGAACATATGCCATAGCCTCGCTCGTTCTCTTTGGCAGACACGGTATTCCGTACTGCTGAGAAATAATTTCTTTAATATCCAATTTAATTCTCCTTTTTGTTCAAACTTATGAACATTGCTGTTCATTCTCATAATATGCCCGTTTCATACTTGTGTTTACATAATAAAAAACAGAGCCGACAGCAATGCCGTCAGCCCTGATACAGAGGTTTTACCGTGAATATCTGATTTAATGTTAATTAACCTTTTTGGCAGAATTTGAAGTAATCTTTGCAATGATTGCAAAAACTACGCAAAGCACAATTCCGATTGCCGAAACGATGCCTACAAGAGTGAAGTTTGTGTTTGAAATGAGTGAAAAATCAAGCACACCGCTGTCGGGATTCTGAAGTGACGCAAAAACTGCAACAGCGTCAACAATTACGGCAACCATAAGTGAAAGAATTGAAATTGATGCCGAAACGGTTTCTGTAAGGTTCTTTTCAATTTTCTTTGCAACGCTGATTTTTTTCACTTCTGAAGTTAAGACAGCCGAAAATCCAGAATACAGCCGCCGCATTGATTATTGTTTCGGGAATCATATATGTAGCGTTGTAGCTGAGTGAATAGAGAAGTCCGTCGGTTGAGGGGATTGAAACACCTGCCCATACGGTACAGCCTGAAATTACATGACAGATATATCTCAAAGCACAAACTCCTACCGTGCCTGTTACGGCAGCGGCAGACGGATTGCTGATCTTGTTTCTGAGAAAGCCAGCAAGACCGATAACCGTGAATGCGAATATATAGTCCAAGAAAATGATTGTTACGGCTGCCCAGAATGAAGTTGCGTATGAAAGGGTTGACGCAGTTTGAATAAGCTGAATAATGCTGAATACAAATCCCGAAAGCAATCCCCATTTTACACCGTGGCGATATGAGATAATTACAATCGGAACAATGCTGAATGCGGTAACACTGCCGCCGTAGGGAAGCTCTAAGATTTTTACAAAGCTTAAAACTGCCGCAAGTGCAATCATAATTGCACATTCGCACATAACAAGTGCATTTTTCTTATTGTTCGTTTTCATTAAAACTACTCCTTAAAATAAAATTCTCTCGGAGAAAAAACACAACAAAAAAGGAGTATGCCAAAAGACATACTCCAAGTGCGTACACTTCAAGCTTGATATGTCCCTTCGTTGGCATTATCCAAATCAGGTTGACGGTCGAAATCGAATTTCCTCTCAGCCGGTAACAGCTCCCGTTTTGTATGTGATTATTCTCACTCTGATTACGAATATTACACATTTTTAGGTTGTGTAATATCTACACTATAATTATAAACTGTATTTGACAATTTGTAAAGTCTTTTGTGTGCAATGTTACAGATAATCGCATATTAATTGACAAACACTTTGCTTTTGTGATAATATGTATCCTGTGATTTTGCGGTTTATTGCCGAATGGCAGTAAATTTTGCAACAATTGACAAACTAATTGAAGAAGGTTTTTTAATGGACAGCAGATTTAATTCACCGGCTGAAATTGCGTCGCTGGTGTCAAAATCAGGCGTAACAAAATCAATGCTTTCTCTGCCGAAAATGATTTTGCTCGGACTTATGGCAGGCGCATTTATCGCATTCGGCGGTGCGGCAAGCGATGTTGCAATGCACGGAGTTGCCGATGTGGGGCTTGCAAGAGTGGTTGCAGGCGTAATCTTCCCTGTAGGACTTATGCTTGTTGTGTTTACGGGAAGTGAACTCTTTACAGGCAACTGTCTTATGATTATTCCGACGCTTGAAAAGAAAATCAAGCCTGTTTCAATGATAAAGAATCTTGTTACGGTTTATATTTCAAATTTTGTCGGTGCAATGATTATTGATTTGCTGATATTTTTTTCGGGACAGCTCAATTATTCAAACGGCGGACTCGGTGCTTTTACAATCAAGGTTGCACTTGCTAAAACAACAATAAATCCTGCAACAGCGATTGTCAGCGGCATACTTTGTAACATTCTCGTGTGCCTTGCAATCGTTATGGCAACAGGCGCAACAGATGCAATAGGTAAGATTTTCGGTGTATTTTTCCCGATTTGTGCATTTGTAGTCTGTGGATTTGAACACTGCGTTGCAAATATGTTCTATATTCCGACAGGTGTTATGGCTGCAATGAATCCCGAATATGTTGCAAAAGCTCAGGAGCTTTACGGTATTACGGCACAACAATGTCAGAATCTTGCAAATCTTTCGGGCTGTGAATCTCTGCTGTTCGTTACAATCGGCAACATAATCGGCGGTATGGTCTTTGTGGGACTTCCGCTCTATTTTGCCTATATTCGCAAAAAGAAAAGTGCTTAAAATACATAAACATAAATAATTCATGAGAGCAGTCGTTTTGACTGCTCGTTTTCTTTTTAGTGCAAATTATTTAAAAGTATGTTATAATAAGCCTTACAAAACAAAAACGGAGGATATAATGGATTATTCACAGATTCTTTCACAGCAGTTTAATATTAAAGAGGAGTATGCAAAGAACATCATCACATTGCTTGATGACGGCAACACTATTCCTTTTATTGCACGATACAGAAAGGAAATGCACGGTTCAATGGATGACCAGTTGATTCGTGAATTTGCCGAAAAGCTTGAATATTTAAGAGGACTTGACAAGCGCAGAGATGAAATCCGTTCACTCATTGACGCACAGGAAAAGCTTACGGATGAAATTAACCTTGCACTTGACAAGGCTGCCACGCTAAGCGAACTTGAGGATATTTACCGTCCGTACCGTCCAAAAAGAAAGACAAGGGCGTCAATTGCAAAGGAAAAGGGACTTGAACCGCTTGCTAACGATATTTTAAAGCAGGAAAAAGGTTTTGATCCGTCAAAGTCGGCAGTTGATTATATTGACGAAGAAAAGGGAGTTACCTCCGTTGAAGATGCAATTCAGGGTGCAATGGATATCATTGCAGAACTTGTGTCGGATAATGCGGAAATCCGTAAGAGAATAAGAAATCTTACAAACGCAAACGGTGTGCTTGTGTCTGTTGCAACAGATGAAGAAAAGGACAGCGTTTACAAAAATTATTATGACTACAAAGAGCCTGTTAAAAAGATTGCAGGTCACAGAGTACTTGCCGTGAATCGTGGCGAAAAAGAGGGATTTCTCAAAGTCAGCGTTGAAACCGACAGCGAAAAACCGCTTAATTCAATTTTCAGAGCAATGATTACAGACAAAAATCAGCTTTGTTCAGACATTATCCGTGAGGCTTGCACAGACGCTTATCAGCGACTTATTTATCCCTCAATTGAGCGTGAGGTCAGAAACGACCTTACAGATACCGCCGCTGAAAATGCTATGAAGGTTTTTGCCGTAAACCTCAAGCAGCTGCTTATGCAGCCGCCTGTAAAGGGCAAAACCGTGCTTGCACTTGATCCGGGATATCGCACGGGCTGTAAGACTGCCGTTGTTGACAGCACAGGCAAGGTGCTTGATACAACCGTAATTTATCCTACACATTCAGACAAAAAATTCAGGAGTCAAAGCAGACCTTGCTCCGCCTCATCAAAAAGCATCATGTTGATATTATTTCAATCGGCAACGGTACTGCAAGCAAAGAAACCGAGATGTTCACAGCCGAAACAATCAAAGAGGCTGACCACCCCGTTTATTATATGGTAGTCAGCGAGGCAGGTGCGTCGGTTTATTCGGCATCAAAGCTTGCCGCAACAGAACTTCCTGACCTTGACCTCACACTCAGAAGTGCCGTGTCAATTGCAAGACGACTTCAGGATCCACTTGCAGAGCTTGTTAAGATTGAGCCTAAGGCAATCGGTGTCGGTCAGTATCAGCACGATATGCCGCAGAAAAAACTCGGTGAAACACTTGACGGTGTTGTAGAGGATTGCGTAAACTCGGTTGGTGCAGACCTTAATACGGCATCGCCTGCACTTTTGTCGAGAGTGTCTGGACTTAACGCAACCGTGTGCAAGAATATTGTTGCTTACCGTGAAGAAAACGGTGCGTTCTCATCAAGAGCAGAACTCAAGAAAGTTCCGAAACTCGGACCTAAAGCGTTTGAGCAGTGTGCAGGATTTTTGCGTGTTCCCGAAAGCAGAAATCCGCTTGATAACACAGGCGTTCACCCCGAAAGCTACAAGAGTGCAAAAAGAACTCTTAGGACTTCTTGAATATTCTGACAAAGAAATAAAATCAGGCAACTTCTCCGATATTCAGCAGAGAGTAAAGGCAAAGGGAACAAAGTCACTTGCCGATGTTCTCGGAATCGGACTTCCGACCCTTGACGATATTGTAAAGGAACTTTCCAAACCGGGCAGAGATCCCCGTGACGAACTGCCTGCACCAATGCTCAGAAGTGATATTCTCGACATCAAGGATTTGAAAGAGGGAATGGAGCTTAAAGGCACGGTCAGAAATGTAATCGACTTCGGCGCATTTGTCGATATCGGTGTTCATCAGGACGGACTTGTTCATATTTCGCAGATTTGCGATAAGTACATCAAGCACCCGAGCGAAGTTCTCAAGGTTGGTGATGTTGTAAATGTAAAGGTTCTTTCAGTTGATCCCGAAAAGAACAGAATTTCTCTCACAATGAAATTTTAATGCGAATAAAGCAAAAAGACAGTTCTATTGTTCCGCAAATCACCTTTGCATTATTCCGCAAGCGTTGATATTGTTCCGCAAAAGGAGAATTTTAAATGCGTAAACTGGCTGTATATGTACACGGAAAGGGTGGTAATGCTACAGAATCGGAGCATTACAAACCTTTGCTACCTGAATATGATGTTATAGGCTTTGACTATAAATCAGAAACACCGTGGGATGCAAAACAGGAATTTACAAATCTGTTCGATAATTATTGCAAAAATTATGATTATATAGTTCTGATTGCGAATAGCATAGGTGCATTTTATTCTATGAATGCCTTTTCAGATAAACAGATTGACAAAGCTATGTTTATTTCGCCTGTTGTAGATATGGAAAACCTCATTACCAATATGATAAAATGGGCGAATGTAACAGAGAATGAACTTCGTGATAAGAAAATAATCTCTACTGAATTTGGTGAAACTTTATCTTGGGAATATCTTTGCTATGTTCGTGAAAACCAAATTTCTTGGAATGTTCTCACCTCAATTTTGTACGGTGAAAATGATAACCTTACATCGTTTGAAACAATCAATAAATTTGCAAAGAAGATAAATGCTGACCTTACTGTTATGAATGGCGGTGAACATTGGTTTCATACAGCTGAACAGGTGAAATTCTTGGATAATTGGCTAACAAAGTTCATTTGATGTTATTTACAATGACGAGATGTTCTTATGAAAAAGGCAGCTGCAATAATTTGTGCTATTATTATTTTTGCGTTTTATTTAAGCGTGTCGATTTGTTGAATCAATCGAAAAAGTGTATCGCCTTATTGAAAGCAGTTGAGTAAAAAACAAAGGCTGACGAGAAATCGTCAGCCTTTTGTGTGTAATATTCGGTAATTATTCAGCCTTTTACTGCATATGATTTTCAAGGTGATTTTTCAATGCGGCAAAGGTTTCGTCGCTGATGATGTGTTCCATTTTGCAGGCATCTGCGGCGGCAGTTTCGGGATTAACTCCGAGCATAACAAAGAGCTTTGAAAGAACGGTGTGTCTTTCATATGTTTTTTCTGCAATTTCCTGCCGAGGTCGGTGAGAATAAGTGAGCCGTCATCGCCGACTTTAAGATAACCGCCCTCTTTGGCGGTAAAACAACGTTATTCAATGCTTTAACTGGCGCAAACCAGTATGTAGGTAACTGGCCTGGCGTTA
>VOFB01001872.1_pt1 | contig 44393 bp, 70 predicted proteins | sample 5384141 | NCBI WGS metagenome assembly VOFB01 (sample SAMN12384721, study PRJNA508395) | human gut metagenome | isolation source: healthy gut A | host: Homo sapiens | reverse complement strand
TTGGCGGTGGTGCGGAGATTGGTGCTCTGCTTCATGTCGATGAACAGGTCAAAAAAGGCGGCCTTGCCTTCCAACAGAGCGTTTTCCTCCCGCAGCACCGCATTTTTTCCCGTTCAGCCAACAGATCAGAGCAGAGCTTCAGCAGCGCCTCCGGGGAAGTGGCCACTTCCCACAGCTTTTCCCTGGTCATGTAAGCTCCGTGCTTGCGGATGGTGGGCAGCACCTCAGACGTGACCCACCGGCGAAACTGCTTTGCTTTGGGGAGCTTACTGGACAGCACCAGGGAATAGAGGCCGCTCTCGTTGATGAGCGTGATGGCGGTTCCGTTGACGGTGAACGAATCGTTCACCGTCCGATCGTTCTGCATCCACATGGTCCCGAATCGCTTTCTGCGGATTGGTGTACCCCAACGCCAGGCTACGTCCTTGCCCACCAGCCAGGGTTCGCCATCAATCTCTACGGCGCGGATGCTGCCAAACTCCGGGTTTTTGAAAATTTCCATCTGGTTCATGTTGTTCCTCCTTTGGCATGAGAAAAGGCGGCTCTTACCAGCCGCCTGCGTTCATATCGTGATTCACTTGTTCGGTGTAATAATTGCTGTTGGTGGTGGGCGCATTGAACAAGACGGTCAGCAGGTATTGCTTCATGTGCGGACCTCGGTGGTGTTTTTCTGCATACAGTCCATGACAAACCGGATATGCTCACTGGTCAGCTTCAAAAACCGTGCGCGCACGATCTCGTGGGGGGAAGTCGCTGCCAGCGATCCGAGTGGTTTTACCGCTTGGCACAGACGGTCTCCACCATCAGCTCCACAATCTCGTCCAGGTCCTCACGGTAGGTCGAAAACTCTCTGCACAGATAGTCATACTCGATGTTCTCCAGAATCAATTCCCGATAATTTTCTATCTCTGAGACAGACATCGCATCCCTTCCTTTCCGTTCCGGCAGCTGTGCTGCCGCTGTTTCCCGGAAGGGAATGGAATCGGTACTTGCTCCATGGGTAATTTGTTTTTGAGTATTTGGTTTGTCTATATTTAATTCTGCGGGCTTTTCCGTATCCGGTTTATCCATATCCGGGTTTTCCGTATCTGGTGAAGCCGTATCCGGCTGGGGCGTATCCGGGCTTTGGGCTGGGTTGCTCATAGATGACATACTCGGTGTCGCTGATGCGCCCCTGGTGGTCCCGCATCTGATGGCGGACAATGTACCCGGCACTTTCCAACTCCCGCAGCGCCCCGCCGATGGCGTCCACGCCCTCCTTGCAGATTTTCGCAAGTCCACGGGTAGTATAGTTCCAATCATCAGGCAGGGATAACATCATGGAAAGAAGTCCCTTTGCCTTGAGGGATAGTTCGTGGTTTCGCAGGTGATGGTTGCTCATCACGGTATAATCTTGGGTCGTTCAATACGAAATACGGCCATTGACTTCACTCCTTTCTAATCTTAGGGCATGAAAAAAGCCACAATCCTTTCGTAAAAAGACTGTGGCTTTCAGCTGTTTTGTTGTTCTGCCAGGGCCGGTAAGGGACGCTTATACTTCGGCGGCTGACTGAACGTCGAATCATGCTCCCTGAAAACGGGAGGGTCTGCAAAACCCGGTCAATGTCGGTGGATTCCATATCATACTGGGACTGGCAACTTTCCCGGATGGCATCTTTGATGCTCTGGACAGTACACATATTCATTCCTTTCCTTTCGTAGTGATAATGAGGTTACGGGTGGCGACGGCGCTTGTCCGGCTTAAAGTCGAGGACATGTCCCTCAATGATACGGGCATACCGCTTGATTTTGATTTCCCGATGCTTCTGGCTGAGGAGGGCGGCCTGATAGCCGTCCTCGGTCAAAAACAGCCGCATATCATCGCCGGGGCTGCCGTAGGAACAGGGGCGCTGAACAGAAAACTCGATCATCCAGCGGGTGCTGTCCTGAAAACGCTCTACGGCGAGGATATTGTGTCCTTTCAGCTCACGGGCTGAAATATCCCTCATAGGCTGCTCCTTTCAGCGTTCATGTTGTCTCTTGGCGTTTTTTCTGCCATTGTTCCAGCAACTTGATGATAGTTTCCTGCATCCGCTGGGGCGTGTAGCTTTTGGGGAAATACTTCCGCAGGGTGTCGGATGTGAAAGTTACCCTGTCGAGATCACTTTTCTTTTCCTTCGCCCATGATGACGCGCATCATATCGAGGGTCAGATGCCCTTCCTGGCTGTACTTTTTCAGCCGCTGTGCCTGGGAGAGAGAAGGGGTGGACTGTTCGCTGTCCATCGCGTCCAGCAAATCCCGCTGTTCTTCTTTTTTGAGAAAGGACAGCTCATAGGCCGGATTAAGAGCGATTTTTCGTTCATCGACCATATCCAGCAGTTCAGGAATCAGCTCTGTCAGACGGATATAGCGCTGCACCTGGTTCCTACTCGAACCGGCCTGCTGCGCCAACAATTCATCTGCCCGCAACTTCGTCCCAACTTGGGACGAAGTTAAATCGCCACGCGCACCCTGATGCTTCATTGCCTCCAGCTTCATTTTGTAAGCAAAGGCTCGCTCACTGGGGAGCAGACTTTCCCGCTGTAAGTTGCTGTCCACCATGATGATAGTGGCAGCATCATCGTCCAGGTCTCGGACAATGACAGGCATGGTTTCTTTCTCGGCCAGCTCACTTGCCCGGTGCCGCCTGTGACCGGCAACCAGCTCATAGCCGCCCTCCGGGTCCGGGCGGGCGATCGCCGGAACCAGAACACCATACTGCCGAACGCTGTCGGCGGTCTCCATCATGGCCTCGTCATCCTTGACTTTGAAGGGGTGCCCCTTAAATGGGTGCAGCTCAGACAGCGGGATTTCCCGTACTTTTTCCAGCTTGGCATCCTGGCGGCTTTCCTCAGTGGAAAACAAATCATCGTATGGAGCCAGCTCTACTTTTTTCGCGCTGCTTTTCAAGTTTTATCACCTCCTGGGTCAGATTTTTGTAGCCCTCGGCCACCTTGCCATTGGGGTCATGGGCAAAAATGCTCTTGCCCTCGGCACTAATTTCCTTTGCCCGGACAGAATGGGGAATCTCGGTGCCGAACACCTTGATTTTGCTGCCATAGGTCTCTCGCAGCAGGGCGGCAATCTCCTTGGCAAGTTGGTGCGGTTGTCCACCATCGTCAGCAGGATACCGTCGATCTGGAGCTTGGGGTTGATTTGCCGCTTCACCTTATTTACTGTTTGGAGCAGCTGTTCCAGGCCCTTGGCGGGCAGATACTCCGCCTGGACGGGGATTATGACCCTGTTGGCGGCTGCCAGGGCATTGACCGTGAGCATACCCAGGGAGGGCTGGCAGTCAATCAGGATATGGGAATACTGTCCCTTTACGGTATCCAGATACTGCCGCAGGATGGTCTCTCGGCTCATGGCATTCACCAGAGAGACCTCCATACCGGAGAGCTGGATGTCTGCGGGCATCAGGTCAACCCCCTCTGGGTGGTGCAAGATACCCTCGCCAGGGCGCAGCGGCTCGTATTTCCAAACAGTAGGATCACTGACGATCCAACCGAATTCAAGGTACAGCTTATCCCTGATCTGGCGGTATCCCATCATTGGGTGGTGGGAATGGATGTCCAGGACATAACTATCCAGTATTTTATGTGTTTTCTCATACCGGTTTAACTGTCCTGCTCGCTTCAGCCACTTGTAGTAGCCACTGCGAGAAACACCGTAGATTTCACAAAGTTCGCTGACAGAATGTTTGTCTGTCTGCTTTTGAATCTCGGCATACATCTCTCGGATCATCTTTTTCGGGCATCGCCCTTTTCGTTCGTTCCGTTTTTTAAACGAAGTACCTCCGCCTCTTTTTTAACCAGCCTCGCTTTCAGCAGTTCGATCTGGTATTGCAGCTGCTCCTCGTAGGTCAGTTCATTCCGGCGCTCATAACGAGATAAAGGATTCCCGGGTTTCTTCTTAACTTCCAGCCCGGCTTCACCTTCTGCTAGATACTTTCTGGTCAACTCTTGTATTAACCGATGACTGCATCCTGTTTCTCTTTCGAGCGACCTTGAAGTTTCTCCTGCTAAATTCCTCTTTACAATAGCTAACTTTTCTTCTTTGCTTCGCATCGTGTATTTACTTTCAGCCATATTGCCACCTCCATGTCTATAATAGCATAAAAATAATGGTAGGCACTTTTGTGTCTACCATTATTTTATCACTTCAACGGGCTGTGTCACCATGATTAACGACCACCTCTACGAGGGACGGTACACACCAATGCCTACGGCAAGCGGGAAAGCCACAATATCTACGCGAAAACGCGAGGAATGCGTCTAAGAAAAAGCTCGCGGAAATGATTGCAGAGGTTAAGGCGCAAATCAAGGCGGAAAAAAGAGAAATGACAGGGTGACCGAAAAAGTCACCCTGTCAAGATTTGAGATGCTGTAGACAAAGAAAATCATTTTTTGCGATTGAGTTTCCAAAGAAAATAAAAGTCTTGGTTTTCTATTGTATTGCCAGCAGTTAGTTTTCTTTCTATTGTTGATGTTATATATTTAGCCATTGCCTCTGTTCCTCCAACAGCAGTAATAATTGCCGGAGCATTTTCGGGTATTACCGAATTCATAACCCCAAAGTAACTGTAGCGGAAGTAACAAGCAACTCACCGATATTCTTAAAAATTTGCATTTTCCTTGACCGTTTGAACATTGTATCAAGTTTGACGAAGGCAGGGTAAATTATATCATCATATATATCCGAGGCTTCTGTAGTTTGAGTGGTTGCAAGATATGCTTGAGTAGCCTTATCTAAAGCAATACGATATTCATTGAATGAATCTTGTTCCGAATCGCGCAATTTTAAAATAGTATCTGTATCTACATTTTCCAAAAAAGGCATTTCAAACACCGGAGGTGTCAATGATGCAGTGATTTTATTTGTGCTCAAAATTTCTTTGTGAATAGGCTTGTCCGTGATATACTTTGAACGATAGGCTGAACTTATGAAGGTTTCCAATCTGGATGTTATATAACAATCTTCTACATGTCTTTGAATGAAATGCGATATAAATGTTTTGTCTGTTATGATCGAAGGAAAAGATTTTATTTGCTCCATAACATTGGTTTCGTATTCTCCATATACATTCACATATGCATCGTGATTGGGGAATAACTCAGGGAAGATTTTTGATTACAATGCACCCGTTTTTAGTTTTTGAGTTATATTCTATAACTTCAAGTACGGCTTTCTCAGAGTACTTTTGTGAAATGGGGTTATGACAACAAGGCATCTTCGTTGCAAATACACTTTGCAAAACAATCTGGACAAATAGAAAATGAGGCGGAATAATTTTTTGCAATGTTACGAACAATCAATTCTGAGTATAGAAAAATCAAAGAGCAGTCACTCATTAAATGATATCGATACTCAAATTCCTTGTGCTTGTCATCAGAAAAATCAGGGATATGAGGATTAGTTATAGAGTTTACTATAAAATACACCGTATCACCATACAGTGACGCAAATTTATTAAAAACAGACGCACGTTGTAATTTGCAATGATATTCCTCGCATCCACCAAAGCCACACAGTTCCATAGATGGTGCAAATGAATAAGGGAATAATCCGATATGCTCCAGTCTTCATATGCTAACTCTTGTAGATATTCATGGAGAGAAATAATGGTTTCGAGGTTGCTCTTAAAAAATAATCTTGGATGTTATCAAAATTTGTGAGACCAATTTCATTCATGTATTCAACTATCTTGCTCATTATATCCTCCCATAAAGAAAAAAGCCGCAGAGTCTCCCCTGCGGCTCTCTTGCGGTCAAAACCGCCTAATTGTCATAACTCAACACTATAGATTTTTTCGAAATTTGCTTTCGAAAAATCTGTGCATGACAGCAAGAAAAAACTTGATGCGCAGAGCTCACTTGTCTTTTGATTCTTCAGTTGTGTCAGAGACTGCGCCTTCCAGCAAGTCTGTTACGACCTGGTTGAGCTGTGCAGCATTCTTCGATGTGATGACCGGCGTGTCCGACTGAGACTCAATGTCTTTTCTGGTTCGTCCTGCGACCTGGCCGCCTGCCTTGGCAACTGCCAGATTCTCTTGGAAGGTCGTCGGCTTGCGATCCCTTGAAAACTGAGTGGTTGTTGCCTCTGCCAGCATGTTCAGCACCAGTTCCAGTGTAGTCATGTTATCACGAAGGTTTTCTTTTTTCAAGCCCTTCAGATTCTTGTACTGCCGGGTGGACATGCCGGACCATGCTCGGGAGATCTCGTCCGTGAGGATAGCATACTCCACGCCCTTCTGCACTCCGCGGGCATCCCATTCATCTGTCAACTCTTTGCGGACTTGGATGGCCTGCAGCCGCTGGTTGATCCACTCACGGCTGTACCCCTTCTTGAGATAGGTTTCCAAAGCCCGGTCGATGGTCAGCTCCGGGTCGATGGTCTCTTCGATGCGCTCCCGACCGACCTGCGCCAGCCACAGCTTGAACGGTTCTGCCTTCGGTGACGGAATGGACTGGATGATGCGAAGAAGCTGCTCGGTGTCAGCTACATCGGTCAGCCGTTTCCGCCCATCTGAGGCGGTCATTTTCAACTGCTTACAATTTGTAAGCAGTTGGCCTGCACCTTCGTTATTCAGCCGCTTCTTTAAAACCGCCCAATATGTACTGGCATGACGGGCATCTGGCTGATCCGTCAAAACCGCAACGACATCGACGATGGAAAAGTACCATTCTTCCTTTTCCTCGTCCCATGCGGTGCGAATACGCTTGTCTTCGAACAGTTGGATCTTATCATTTTGTGCCATTTGAACACCTCATTCTGTCATAAATTCTCTCAGAAGTCCTTGGCAGCCCTCCAGCACATCCCGCCAGGTTGCCTCGAAGTCCTCGGTGTACCATGGGTCCGCCACATTGCCGGGACGAGCGGTGTGGTCCATCAGGAGGGACATCTTTTCGGCATAGTCGCCGCCGCAGATGCGGTACATATCCCGGAGGTTGGCCTGGTCCATGCCGATCAGGAGATCGTATTCGTCGTAATCCCGATTTGTCAACTGCCGTGCGGCATGGCCTTCGCAGGAGATCCCATGCTCGGCCAGCTTGCGCCGTGCCGGAGGATAGACTGGGTTGCCGATCTCCTCCCGACTGGTAGCCGCTGATTCGATATGAAACTGTGATGCCAGCCCAGCCTTCTTTACCAAGTCCTTCATCACGAACTCGGCCATTGGGCTGCGGCAGATGTTGCCATGACAGATAAACAGGATCTTCTTCATACTGCGTTCTCTCCGAAATCTCATCGTTGTCCTTATTATACCACACATCGACCTTTTCGTCGAGAACACTTTCCAAACACGCAGAATCCGTGATCATTCGCAGAAGCTCTGACTTGGATAGATTCTGTGCAGCGGCCTGCCGGATGTACCAGCGGCGCTCCTCTGCGGTCAGTTCCGCCTCCATGATGACCACGTTCTGCGTCCAATTCAAGTGAAGCGCTTCGCCCAGCAGTTCCGGCATATCGCCGTACATCTGCCAGAAATCCCGCATCCGGCGCACATTGCGCGGAGAGAAGCCGGTCATATCCGGGTACTGTTCTTTCAAGAACTCCGCAGCGGCTACCGCCGCACCCTTTTCCATGCGGGTACAGACGGCCTTGCCGATCTCGCAGTACAGCTCCATCTGCGGCAGTTCCGCTTCCATGACAGCTTCCAGTGTGGCAAACATTGTGCTGTAGTCCACAGCTTTTCGGATATTCATAGCTTCTCCTTTCCGGCGCACAGCGCCTGATTCTACGCTCAAAGCAGAGAAAAGCACGGTAACGCTGCCGTGTTTTTCTCTGCTTTGACCTGTTTTAGATGACCTGTACGATCTGCTCCCAGAGCAGGATGTGCTTCTCATTAATGGCTCGGTTATCGTGGTAATGGCCGAATAGCCAATAATGATAGTGCGCTCTCTCCTGACCTCCTGCAGGAAGTCTGTGAGCGGATCTGCCTCGTTGTGGCGGTTTTCCATGAGGGCAATGCTGGTAGGAGCACAGTGCGTGATAACATAGTCTACCGCCCAATCGACCTTGGCCAGATTTCTCCGTGCTTCAGCGTACTCCTCCTCAGAAGGCATCTCCTGCGCCCACCACGAAATGTGATTGATGCGATACCTTGCTCGGGCTTCCTCTGCAGCATCAGGAGCTTTCGCGCAAAATCCGGAGCACCCGGTTCCAGAATACCGTCCTCCGTATCATGGCTTTTCGCTCCGCCCATGGTGAAGAAGTGATAGCCTTCCAGCTCGAAGACCTGTCCCCGCATCAGGTGCAGGACATGAGAGCGAATACGGTGTACCTTGCCGCCGTGCCAGTCTTTCACCGGATATCGTTCCAGTGCGTCGTAGTTCTCATGATTCCCGCAGACAAAGGTCAGCGTGAACGGAAGACTTTCCAGCCAGTCCAATGCAGCCTCGTCACGGCTATCTCCAAACCACACACCACCAAAGTCTCCGGCACAAATCACGATGTCCCGCTTTGTCATTTGTGCCTGCTCCGGGAAGTATTTCGGCTTGAAGCGTTCAAAGTTTCCGTGGCAATCACCGGTTACAAAAATCATCTTTCCACCTTCTTTCAGTACATAATTTTCTGGCAAATCTCAATGCCACCCTTCAGGGTGACTGCGACCTCATCCTTGGAGAGAATTTTTACTGTCTCCACCAGTTGGCGAACGGCGCTCTCGTCCCACTCTGTAATGTAGGGCGATGCGTTTTCCAAGGTCTGTGCGGCATCCATGATGCGCTGATTGGCTTTTGCCTGTTCCTTGTTATCTGCGAGGATCCCGGAACGCCTTTCTTTCAGGAGGGTTTGCTCTTCCAGTATCTCCTTTGAACTGACCGCCATAGGCGGTAGGATCATCCGCGGCTTTTTCCAGCAGTATTTGGAATTGCTGCTCCAGTTCTCTCAGCCTGCGTTCAATGTCTCCGAGGCTCATCATGCCGCCAGGGAATGGGATGAGCTCCGTTTCCATGGCATCTGTGATCTGCCGGATCAAGCTATTCTTGTCGGCCATGGCTGTGTTCAGGGCTGCGAGGATCGCTTGCTGGAGTGGTGCTTCATCCAGTGTGGGCGAATTGTGGCAGTATTTCTTGCCGTAGTCTAATCGGCTCACGCAGCGCCATACGATTCGTTTTTCCCCGTTTCGTGTCCATGTGCAGCGACGATACAGAGTCCCGCACTCACCGCAGACCAGCCGCTCTGAGAGCGCATACTTGCTGGCGTAGGATGCCATTCCCGAGACCGCATTCTTGGATGGGCTCTTGGCCGCATTCCGCCGTGCCATCTCCGCCTGTACGGCATCATACTTTTCACGGCTGACAATGCCCTCGTGGTGATTTTCAATGAGGTACATGGGAAGTTGGCCTGTATTCTTGATAGCCTTGCGGTTGATAAAGTCCTGCCGGAAGGTCTTCTGCATCAACACATCACCGCAGTATTTTTCATTCTGCAGGATGCTACGGATGCGGGAAATGGTCCACTCCGGAGAATCCTCGAAGCACTTGACGCCTTGCTGTTCCAGTCCCTCTTTGATCATCCGCAGGCTGGCCCCAGTGAGATAGCGTTCATAAATCCATCGGACGATTTCGGCCTGTTCCGGAATGATCTCCGGCTGACCATCTTCACCTTTGCGGTAGCCGTACAGCTTTTTATATTGGATGCTGACTTTTCCGGCTTCCATGGCGCGCCGTTTACCCCATGTGACATTGGCGGAGATAGATTCACTTTCAGACTGGGCGAAGGCACCGGAGAGGGTGATTCGCAGCTCACTGTCCTCCTCCAGAGAATTGATGTTTTCCTTCTCAAAGATGACTGCGATGCCAAGTTGCTTGAGCGCCCGGATATAGTAGAGGCAGTCCACCGTGTTGCGGGAGAAGCGGGAAACCGACTTGGTCAGGATCACATCGATTTTTTTCTGGCGGCAGTGCCGGATCATCCGCATGAAGTCCTCGCGCTTCTTGGCCGAGGTTCCGGTGATGCCCTTGTCCGCAAAGATGCCGGCCATCGTCCAAGCGGTGTTGGACATGATCTTATCGGTATAGTACTCTTTCTGCACCTCATAGCTGTTTGCCTGATCCTCCTCTTTGGTGGAGACTCGGCAGTAAGCTGCCACCCGGAGCTGTCTGCGGGCGTCTGCCTGGCGGGTGGCTTCCGGCTTGGCAGGGATCTTAATTACTCTTGGGGCATCCTCTTTCATTGCAGGTCGCTCCTTTCTATGATTTGCCCATTTTTTAATCGCAGTTTGACATTTTGGCGGGTCACCAGCACCTCGGATACGGTGCTTTTCAGAAGATCAGCGTTCAGTTCCGCCACACATTCGAAGGCGGAGAAGAGACGCCGGAGACGATTTGTTTCATATTCTTCATTCCCCAGCGCGGCGTATTGTTCTGCCGCAAGCCGGAGAATCAGCGTCTTGGCGTTGTCCTCGTCGATTGGCTGCTGCTCCAGAGCATTATCCAGCGTCTCCTGCGTTTTGGAATGTGTGGCTGGCGTTGGACTGCGCTGATGCTGTATGCGTTCCGGGTAATTTGCGAGGCCGTTGAGCAGGTCGGTGACACTTTGCTCCACCTGTTCGGATGGCGGTGTGCCACAGAGCCTGCGCAGCACCTTTTGGGCTTCTGTCTTTTTCGGAAGTTGGGGCTTGTTTGAGCGTTTTCATTTGTTGCGATGAGCTGTTCCTTATCTATGAGCTTGGGATATTCTTTTTCTCCGGTGTAGCGTGCGTCTGCCAGAATACGGGCGACCATATTTTTGTTCCAGAGCCGTCCCTCGTCGTATGGGATATCTTGCTGGTGAAGCGACTCCGTCAACTCATTCAAGGATTCTCCTGCAATATATCGGAGGAAGATCTCCTGCACAAGTTTCGCCTCTGATTCCTGTATGACGATCTTACCCAGAGCCATCTTGTAGCCGAAGGGCTGCTTCCGGTTTCCCATCACCGCACCGTCCTCTCTATGGACTCCCGCAGCTCCAGCCCATTTTTCAGGTAGAAGCGGACGGAGTCGTTGCTCTCTATGATAATTTTCTCAACGAGTTCACCAAACAGTTCCGCATCAAAGCTGTCGAGGAATTCCGGCCCACCTTCCAGGAGGTCTATCAAGTCTCGTGTTTGCAGGGCGGTCATGTCGCTCTCGGCATCCATCAGCTTTTCTTTTTCCAGCTTGGCCTGTCGGAGCTGCTTGGTCAGCTCATTGGTTTTGGCTATAAAATGTCAGGATCAACAAGGCCCTGCTGTTTGAGAAAGGCCAATGTCTGATTCTGACTGGATAGATCTGATATTCTTTTATTCAGGGCGACGATGTTAGGACTCCAGAGCATCCTGCGATTGCGATCATCTGGAGGTTTGTAAGGATCTGTTCCAGAATGGGGATGCTCTGATGTTTCAGCTTGTAGTATAGGCGGCAGAAGGATGCATGGAGGCTTTCCTCACGGATCGGCGCAATCGGGCAATCATTCACAGATGAATCATGTTTTCCCATGCAGCACCAATACCCGATTTGCTTGTTCTTTTTTGCGAAAGAACTCCGCAGTAACCACACATACCCCAGATAGTGGATATGATTCTCGCCGATGGGTTCTTTTCCGTAAGTAGATTTTCGCCGTGCGGCCTTGAACCTTTCAAAGGCTTCTTTCGAAATAATAGGAGGATGGGTCCCTGGCACAAAATACTTTCACGCTCCCCATGATTTTTCTGCTGCCTGCAGGAATATCCGGCGTTGTATAGGTCTTTTTGCCATAAAGAATCACCGGCGTAACGTTCGTTTGTGAGGATGTAATCTATTCCACCAGCTATAATTCCATTCTGATTACTCAGTCAGGCAGCTGATTTAGGTCGTCTGCAATCTCTGAGGATTTTTACCGGATAAAGATACCACTGGAATATTTTGCAGACAATGTCGGCTTCCGGTTCAGGATCGACTTTGAGCTTTTGCCATCATGATTCCCCCCATAAGGTTTGGAGGTAAGAAACGTTCCGCTTTCCATCCTGCGCTGATAGCTCCATCGCATATTACCCGAGATGGATTCGCTCTCTTTTTTGAGCAAAAGCAGCGTAGATGGCGGTGATGAGTTCACTACTTACATTGACAGTATCGATACCTTCACGCTCGAAACGGACGTTGACACCCAACTCTTTAGTTCACGGATATTTTGAAGGCAGTCCATGGTGTTGCGGGCAAAGCGGGAGATAGACTTGACAAGGATCTGGTCGATCAGACCCCGGCGGCAGTCTGCCATCATCCGCTGGAAGTCATCTCGCTTAGCCACCGAAGTTCCGGAGATCCCCTCATCCGCATAGATGTCGACCATGCGCCATTCGGCCTTGCTTGAGATCAACTCCGTGTAGTAGCGGTTCTGAGCCGCAAAGGAATTGAGCTGATCCTCGGAGTCTGAGCTGACACGAGTATAGGCAGCGACCCGCAGCCGTACATTTTGAGGCCGCTCCGCAGGCTCGATTTTTATAACACGGGACTGCTTTTCTGCCAGTGCCGTTGCACCGTCTACCAGCCGCTTTTCATCCATGCCCGCTCACCTCCTTTTTTGCAACACAAACACTACCACAACAGCGCCCGAATAGCTACTGAAAGATGAAGGAAATCAGAGAAAAAACATGACTTCAACGCCGTTATCCGCAGCAATCCGTGCGGCGATTTTTCTCAGTTCTTTTTCGGTGAAAATGCCGCATTCCCGGAGTTTTCTGAGCAGGATCACAATTCCATAGTAATTGATGTTGGGGTCCATAATTGTTCGCCTTTCTACATTTGACAATCTCTGCGGCACAAGCATGGGAACCGTCCGGAGAAGGAAAAGGTAGGAGAGAATAGCGGTGCCATCGGGCAGAGAGAAGAAAAAGCGAATGTAAAATGATAGACAGTTCCCATGCTTCTACCGCAAGAGTGTGGTCGCTCCGGCAGCGGAAGCAGATGCCCCCATCACCGGAGCGGCCAGAACTTTACGGTTCACCATTTGCACCAAACTTTTTTATCATCTCAGCATCTTTTTCAATTTCTGCAAGATACGGATCTTGCGATTGTGGAGCGTCATTCGATGGACACCCATCATTTCTTCCAGCTCACGCTCGGAGCGCTCGTCGAAAAACAGCGCATGGATCAGAACTCTTTCTTCTTCGCTCAACTGATCCAGCGCGGCCCGCAAACGACATAAATCGTCTTTCTTGATCACGGCATCCTCGACGCCTTCAGCATCGTCCGCAAACTGGCACTTTGCAGAATATACGAGTCGCTCCAGCGAATCCTCTTTACTGGGAACATAACTCTCCGCACCATTCTCGGCATTTTTCCTGCGCTGTTCGCTTTTCAGATCCACCTCCATGTATTTCATCTTGCGGTCGCTTTTCTTCAAGACTTCCAACACATCCGGGCGCTCTTTTAAGCAGATGGCGAATCGAGTTCGTCGTATGGACAGATGATCTCTGCCAGTGTGTCAACAGTGGAATTCTTTTTATGGTTCAGAATGAGATATGCCAGAAGCAGGTAGCACTGGTCCGCTTTTAATATCTTCTCCCGGTCAATGTCCCTTTGAGCTGATGATCTCCATGCCGCCAAAGAAATTGACATGGATGTCCTCCGATTGTATTTGGAGGCTTTTGTTGCTGCCAACAGGGACTGCTGCTGTTTGATTTCGTTGAGCTCCACAACCACTGCATAGGAAGCGATGAATAGGAAAACCGGGTCCGTGATAGCGGGTCGGATCGTCCACGGCAATGAATCCCTGATTAATCCGTTTGGAGAATGGTGCCGCCAGCAGTGTAGTCACCCCATATTCCCGAAAGAAGGCTGCTTCATCTGGATAGACGTTCTCTAATCTTTGCAAGTCAGAAATCACGACCGGTTTATTGGCCCGAAGTGATTTCCTCCATCTCGGAAACTTCTCCATGGGCAGGCACTGGAGCATATCTCTCTGCGCCGACACACCATCTTTGCACCATTCATAGGTAATAACGCCGATTCCCAGATCCCAGTCAGCTTCCACCACAGAGGCTCTTGATGCGCCATAAAACTCAGCCGCACCTTTCAGAAGGCCACTGATGATAGCGTCTGAATCCTCGGTGTTTCGCAGACTGGCCTCCAATACGCTCATTCCACGATGAAACGCACTGCATTCAACAAGCGGTGTGTTTCCTGCATGATTTCGCTGCTAATGAATATGCCCCCTTTGATTTGTAAAAAAATACAGAGACCGTCCAATGTAACTCGGGCAGCCTCTGCTGTGAGCCGCACAGTATGGCTGAGCGGTTGTAATACACTATTGTCTTGATGAATGCGGCAAGCGCCTCGCGCTGATCCTCCTTGAGAGCCGCAACACTATTATCTAATTCACTCTTGGCGTTAGGTGAATTTGCCGTATCGTTCTCCGTAAAGAACTGAGCCAGCTTGATTCCACAAGCTTCACAAATTGCGTTTACAGTTGGCAGGGACGGTTGGTTATTTCTCTTGAAGATATTGCTTTGATCGTTGTCTGCGACAGGCCAGATTCCTGCGCTAATCGATAAATAGTCCATCCACGCTCGGCCATCAGCTGCCGGATTCGGTTTTGTGCATTGAACATATATACCACCTACTATGTTATTAGTTTACACCTCATTTGATTATCCTTGTAGAACTCATCAGTATGGTATATGGAAATCAAATGATGTGTATTTTGCTGATATACTATGCAATTCCGGCGTATTACCAGTTAGAACTGCAAATTGTTTTTTTTCTCTCAGGTTTCAATGCAAATCACCTCTATAAAAAGCAAAAATCCCGCAAGGCATGGATTATACACCGATGCCTTGCGGTTTCTCTGTACTACAAATATGTTATTTCAGGGAATGGTCACTCACGGGTCAGCCGACGAATATTGCCGATGATGAGCATTAAGTCATCGTCATTCAGCTTTCGCAATTCTTCAATGGCCGTTTGCAGGAGTGCGGGATTTTCTTCGGATTCATCGAAGAATTGGCTTGGTGTAATATCAAAATAGTTACAGATTTGAAGAAACTCTGCCATAGGTGGCAACGATTTGCCAGAGGATATGTTATAAACATAGCTTCTGCTATGCCCGAATCATAACTCATTTGATATTCAGAGACACCCTTTTTTTAATCTCAGCTGAGTAATTCGATCACGCACGAATTGTGTGTCCATATGATATTCACCACCTATCTTATAATTATTTTAGGTGATGACCGAAGAAAAATAACCCACGATTTTACGCCGTTTGCCTTGAAAGCATACAGGAGCTTATGCTATAATACAGAAAATTATGTTTTTTGCTCTGCGATTCAAGCCATATATCGAATTGTGCTTGTTTATAGCGTATCAAAAATGTTTTAACCCGCATTGCATTGCAACAAAAAACGAGAGTGCCATGGGCACTCGTTCGAGGCGTCGCTTCTTTTCGTGAAGTATCTAACTTGAGGACACAAAATCCGGCAAGATTCGATTAATATTATTCTACAAAATGTTGTCGGATTTGTCAATATGCCGCGCTCTGATTGCCAGAAAAACTCCCATTATTTTGGCAGAAGGAGGTCAGACGCTCCTGAATCCGTGTATTCGTTGCGATGTCTACTCTCAAAGCCGTCATAGTAGCCGTCAGCAAGGATCAATGAGAGGAGTGTTTTCTGTGTCCAAAAGAGGCGAGAATATTTACAAGCGAAAAGATGGTCGTTGGGAAGGCCGGTACATCAAGGAGCGTTCTGCTGACGGGAAGGCGAGATACGCATATGTTTATGGAAAAAGCTATGCCGATGCGAAGCAAAAGCTGCTGGACAGGCGGATTACCCAAGCGCAAAACATCGACTGCTCTCCCAGCCATACAAAGTACGGGGATATTCTTCGCAACTGGATTGCCATGTCCCGCATTCATATAAAAGAGTCGACTTATTCCCGATATGTCCATCTTGCAAAATGCCCATTCTACCTTACTTAGGAGAACTGCCGACGGGCAAGCTGACTACCAGACGGTCGAAAAAACACATCTCATTTCTTTTGAACAAGGGGCGTGTCGATAAAAAGGTGGTTTGGCGCCCAAGACCGTTTCGGATATTTTTAACTCTTATCAAGGGGTCGATTGATTATGCGAATTGTTCTGGGTACTCAGTTAATTGCTATCTCGACCGGTTGACTGTTAAAAAACGCAGCTTGATATGCGCGTCCTAAGTGTCGACGAGCAACACAGACTCTGTGATATCCTTATGCGGGATATGAATCTGACCAAATTCGGTGTGCTGCTCTGCATGTATACTGGGATCCGTATCGGAGAAGTCTGCGCTTTGAAATGGGAGAGTATAGATTTTTCGGAAGGCATTTTGTCCATTCGGGAAACTCTGCAACGCATTCAAGTCATGGATGTAATTGTAAGAAAACGAAGATTGTTATAACTGAGCCCAAAAGCAAAAAAAAAGCCATTCGGGATATTCCGCTTCCTGGTTTTGTCCTGAATACGCTACGTCGTTGAAACAAAACCCTAAATCATATACTGACTGGATGCAGCGACAGATATATCGAGCCGCGTTCATTGCAGTACACTTTCAAGAAGTACACCAAAGAATGTGGCCTGACCGATGTAAATTATCATGCGTTACGGCACACCTTTGCAACTCGCTGCATTGAACTGGGATTTGATGTCAAGACCCTCAGTGAGCTTTTTGGGCCACTCCAGTGTAAATATCACCCTGAACAGATATGTTCATTCTTCAATGGACACCAAGAAAACCAACATGAAGCGGCTCACATTATAGCCGTCAAGAAAAACCGTCAAAAAGCCGCCGGATGCTTGCATAGCAGGCATCCGGCGGCTTTGTCATGAAGTTAGATACTTCACGAAATAATTCTGAGATGGAATGAGGATAGTAATGATCGAAGGAAAATGGAAGATCGATCGTAGCTATAAGAACATTTGTATTGAGATGATGACTGAAAACTTGGCGTCTCTCCGCGCCAAAGCAGACATCACGCAAGGGGAAATCTCAAATTTGATTGGGATATCTCGTCAAACTTACTACGCGATAGAAACTGGCCAACGCACAATGTCTTGGAATACCTATTTGTCGCTCCTATTGTTCTTCGATACCAATAACTCAACCCGTAGTATGCTGCGAGCTCTGAGCATATATCCGAAGGAATTAATGAGCAAAATGTGCGGCATATAAAGTATTCGATAAATGGGCTTAGATTTCAACCAAAACAAACTATTCGGGAAAGGAGATGAGGATGCAATGCAGCTGTCCAAGCGGACCATTGTTAAATCCGTCCTTTTCGTTATAGCTTTTGGGCAATTGTTGGCGCCTTGATGTGCCTCCTATACCGTTTGACAAAAATTGACCTGGCTGAAATCATTACCGTTTTTTATCAACAGCTAAATAGTCCATCATACTAAAAAAGACAGAAAGGAAAACTGAAAATGAAACATCCTGGCTTGACAGCAAAACAAGTCGAAGAAAGCCGACAGCAACACGGCGCAAATACTCTGACACAAATTCCGCCAGATCCGCTATGGAAGAAAATCCTTGAAGGCTTCAAGGACCCCATGATCATGATTCTCCTTGTTGCACTTGTCGTGCAAGTTGTGCTCTTCTTCCTGGGGCAGTCTGAGTGGTTTGAACCCGTCGGCATTCTTGTGGCAATTTTAATTGCTAACGGTGTTGCATCGTCAGTGAGAACAAGCAAGAAGGAAAGGCATCAGCACTCAAAAGAAGAGGAAGAGGCCAAAGAAATGGCCAAAGTCCTTCGTGACGGTAAACTGCAAGAAACCATGTCAGCGAAGTTGTTGTCGGAGACATTGTGTATCTGCAAGCGGGTGACAAAATTCCGGCTGATGGTATTGTCATAGAGGGTGCCATCAAAGTTGATCAAGCTGCTTTGAATGGTGAGACAGAGGAAAGCTGACAAAATCACGCTTCCTGCCGATACCGACTATGATATCAGCGATCTGTTAAACAAGTATTACGCCTATCGCGGAACGGTTGTCTGTGGCGGTGAAGCCTACATGGAAATCAAAGTCGTCGGAGACAAGACGCTGTTTGGTGAACTTGCTTTGGAGGTTCAAGAAGACACTCGAAACCCCGCTTCAAGTCAAACTTGGCAAGCTGGCGAAGCAAATCTCTACATTCGGCTATGTAGGTGCAATTGCTATCGTTATTGGAGTCATGTCTAAAACCCTTCTCACTGGCAACATGCCAAATGGGGTTTTTGAGTGGATTCGTCTCATCATGGATGCAATTACGATTGCCGTAACCATTATTGTCTGTGCAGTCCCCGAAGGTTTGCCAATGCTGACATCCATCTTGCTCTCATTCCAGAGCTTGAAGATGGCAAAAGACAATGTTCTTGTCCGAAAAGATCAATGGCCTTGAAACTGCAGGCAGCTTAAGTATTCTTTTCAGCGATAAAACTGGCACAATTACGGAAGGACGTCTTTCCGTTGTTGAAATGGCCACTGGAAATGTCCGAGTATTTGATTCGCTGGCAAAGATGACTCTGCACTTGCCGCAGATGTTGTCACTGGTATTGGCGTTAACAACAGTGCGGTAGCGAGTAATGGACAAATTATTGGCGGCAATAGTACGGACAGAGCGTTGATGGCTTTTCTCGTTGATGCAAAGGCTGACAATGGAATGAGTAAAGAAGATGTCCGAAACTTCAATGCTTTTTGATTCTGCCAAGAAGTATTCCAGCGTCACACTTGTCCATGATGGCAAGAGTGTCACATATACCAAAGGTGCCCCTGAAAAATCATCATCGAAAAATGTTCTCACTATATAGATGAGAACGGCAATGTTAAAGAGCTTGTCGAGAAGAACTATCTAACTACATACATTGATGCACAGGCAGGACGGTCTATGCGGCTGTTGGCTGTTGCCAAGGCTGACTATGATAATGATTCCGCTAACCTGACTTTATTTGCGTAATCAGCATTCGCGATAATGTTCGAAAAGAAGCTGCCGACGCAATTAAAGAGGTGCAAAACGCAGGCATCCAAGTTGTCATGGTTACTGGAGATCGCAAAGAAACGGCGGTCGCTATTGCCAAGGAAGCTGGGTTGCTGTCTGCCCCCGAAGATGTCGCACTTACCTCTGCAGAAATGGCAGAAAAGAGTGACGAAGAACTCAAGGCAATTCTCCCTCATTTGCGAGTTGTTTCTCGAGCGCTTCCGACAGATAAAAAGTCGCCTGGTTCGCATCGCGCAGGAGCTTAATATGGTAGTCGGTATGACTGGCGACGGCGTAAACGATACCCCTGCACTTAAGAAAGCCGATGTTGGCTTCGCAATGGGCAGTGGTACAGAAGTTGCAAAAGAAGCTGGAGATATTACCATTTTGGATGACAATTTCTCCTCTATCGAAAAAGCCATTCTTTATGGTCGAACCATGTTTAAGAGCATTCGAAAGTTCTTGATTTTCCAGCTGACTGTTAATGTTGCGGCGGTCCTAACCTGTTCCTCGGGCCGCTCATGGGCGAAAAAACGTGATTCTCACTGTTATTCAATTGCTGCTGATCAATCTTGCAATGGATACGCTGGCAGCTATTGCGTTTGGCAGCGAACCGGCACTGAAAGAGAGTATATGAAGGACAAGCCTGTGCCTCGTTCTGAAAGCATTATCAGCAAAGAAATGATGACCGAGATTTTTAGTTGGAGCACTGTATATTACCGGTATTTGCCTCTCCATTCTCTTTGTACCTGCAATCAGAAACCTCTTTGGCGATGTCGACATTACTTATCTGAAGTCTGCTGTATTTGCAGTCTTTATGATGGCACACGTTCAATGGCTTCAATGCACGAACCAGCCATGTGAATGTGTTTGAACATTTGGGGCGAAATAAAACCTTCATTGGTGTAATGCTGTCTATCTTCGCTTTGCAGTTCGTTTTTGTTACCTTCGGCGGCGAAGTGCTTAGTGTAGAAAGCCTTGATGCTCGCAGCTGGCTAATCTGCGTAGTAATGGCATTTATGGTCATTCCTATTGATATGGTCAGGAAACTGATTATGCGCAAAAATCTTCATTAATCAAAAGATTTCAATTCAAGAAAGAGAGGAAAAGACCATGTCTATCAATTTGCAAAATGGACAGAAGATTAATCTGTCAAAAGAAAGCCGCAGTGGTTTGAACAAGGTTATGGTCGGCCTGGGCTGGGACGAAGTTCCTCAAAACGAGGGCTTTTTTGCTCCGAAACCTCAAGACATTGACTGTGATGCATTTGCTATTTTGCTCGGCTATGATGGGAAACTCTTGAATCACACAAATGATATTAAGCAGTGTACTCGTGTTCTTCAACAACCTCGTTTGGCCCGGCGGATCGATTCGCCATATGGGCGACAATCTGACCGGTGCCGGTGAAGGCGATGATGAGCAGATTTTTGTTGATCTGCAGAATGTCCCTCTGGAAGTTGGTACGATTGTGTTTGCTGTTAATATTTACGATGCATTCAAGCGTAATCAGCACTTCGGAATGATTCGCAATGCGTTTATTCGCGTTGTCGATTATGAGCACAATGTCGAGCTGTGCCGCTTCGAGCTGAGCGAAAACTATTATAACATGACCGCTTTGGTAGCAGGGGCATTGATGCGGACTGACAACGGATGGGAGTTCATCACAGATGGAAATGCAGCCAGAGTCGAAAGCTTAGTAAATGTTGTTGCTGCATTCGCTGATTAACAAGAGGAGGCTTTGAAAATGAGTATCAATCTTCAAAAGGGGCAAAAAATTGATTTGTCCAAAGGCGGTGTCGGCGGAACCGGGCTTCACCGTGATGGTCGGCTTAGGCTGGGATGAAGCTCCGCGCAGTGGTGGCGGACTCTTTGGTCTCCGTCAGCCGCAGCCTATTGACTGTGATGCATCCGTCATTCTTTGCGGAGCAAATGGCAAGATTGTCAGCACGGACATCAAGCAATGCTGTGTGTATTTTGGCAATCTGCGGCATTACAGTGGGGCTATTGTTCATCAGGGTGATAATCTTACGGGTGCTGGAGATGGTGACGACGAACAGATTATGGTGAACTTGCCTATGGTTCCTTCCAACATCGAAAAGATGGTGTTCGTAGTCAACATCTACGATGCACGTGCACGCACCAGCACTTCGGAATGATTCGCAATGCGTTCATTCGCTTGGTAGATGTGGACACAGGGACTGAGATCTGCCGTTTTAATCTGTCCGAAAATTATAATGGCATGACCGGCCTTGTTGTCGGTGAAATCTATAAGAGAAATGGCGACTGGAAGTTTAATGCCATTGGCCAGCCCGTTCAGGAAGCCAGTCGCTTGGATTCTCTGATTCGTCTCTATATTTAAGGAACAAAAAACTATTAGGAGGAAAATATTATGGCAATCAATCTGCAAAAAGGGACAGAGAGTTTCTCTCGACAATTCCATGAAGCTGGCCCTTGTTGGACTTGGCTGGGATACGAATCGCTACGACGGTGGTTCAGATTTCGACCTGGATGCCTCCGCTTTCCTGCTGGGTGAGAACGGGAAACTGCTGCGCGACGAAGATTTCGTATTCTATAATAACCTCAACGGCCGCGATGGTGCCGTTGTACATACTGGCGATAATTTGACCGGCGATGGCGATGGTGATGACGAAGTCATCATGATCGACTTTAGCAAAGATCCCCAGTGAAATCAAGAAAATCGCCATTTGCGTCACAATCCATGATGCAGAGGCACGCCACCAGAACTTCGGCCAGGTTTCCAACGCATATATTAGAATTGCAAAGCTTGCTGATGAATTTGATACCGTTGGTGAGCCCGTTTGAAGTTTGATCTCGAGGAAGAGTTCTCTATTGAGACCGCTCTTGTCGTTGCTGAGATTTATTTCAAGAATGGTGAGTGGAAGTTCAACGCCGTTGCTGCTGGATATCAGGGTGGCCTCGAAGCTATTTGCCGCTCTTTCGGCGCAAACGTATAAAAATTAGCAACCAGCCCAAATCAAATACTGATTTGGGCTGGTTGTGTTGAAAGAGGAGACATTCAATGAAAGAATTCCAAAAGGGCAAAGAATCAAAACAGTCTCTGGCGGTGAACTGGAAGTCATTCAGAAGCTGGGCGAAGGCGGTCAGGGGTGTTGTTTACAAAGTCAACTATAACGGAAAGCCCCTGGCGCTGAAATGGTATTTCGGCAACAAATTAAATAATGCAGATAAGTTCTATCGGAACATTCAAAACAATATTAAACAGGGACTCCAACAGGTGCGTTTTTGTGGCCTTTGAAATCACCGAATATTTTGAGGAAGCTTTGGTTACTTAATGGAATTACGCCCCCCAGAATACAAGGATTTCTCTTTGTTCCTGCTTGCGAAAGTCCATTTTGCCAATATTGAGGCTCTTATCAATACTGCCCTCTGCATTACAAACGGCTTCCGTGAACTTCACAATAGAGGCTACAGCTATCAGGATTTGAACGACGGAAACTTCTTTGTTAACCCGAAAACTGGCGATGTACTGATTTGCGATAACGATAATGTGGCACCTATGGTGAGAATCTCGGAATTGCCGGAAAGTGCCGCTATATGGCGCCAGAAGTTGTCATGGGGCAAAAAGCGGCCTGATAGTCACACAGACCGATTTTCTTTGGCTGTTGTTTTGTATATGCTGCTTTTCCTGAACCATCCCCTTGAAGGCAAAAGAACCATGTGCCCGTGCCTGACAGAAGAGCTGGAGCGCAAGTTCTATGGAAGCGATCCTGTGTTTGTTTGGGATCCAGCAAACGACGCTAATCGCCCTGTGCGTGGTGTCCATACAAACGAGATTAAACTTTGGCCGCTATATCCCCGCATTCGTTAGAAAGACATTTGAAAAAGCTTTCAGCCATGAAGTAATGGTTGGAAATGATACAACTCACCGTGTTATCGAAAAAGAATGGCAGGAGGTCTTCACTACACTCCGTGACCTGACGATTAAATGCAGCTGCGGAAGCGAGACCTTTATTGATCCTTCCCAGCAGAGTTGCAGGTGCATCAACTGCGGCAAGAGTATCGAGCGTCCGCCTATTCTCAAGGTGAAGAAGTATCATGCAGCTTTGGCACCAGGCAAAAACTATATGCTTGCCATGTTCAGTATGACAGTGATGATTTTAAAGAGGCAAAGGGAGAAGTTATTTCCAGCCGAAATAATCCCTCTCTGTTAGGCTTGAGAAACGATTCCAATAATACCTGGGAAGCCATTCTCCCGAATGGCTCCAGCAAGGGTTACCCCAACGGCCAGGTTATTAAACTCGGTAAAGGAATAAAAATCAACTTTGGCAATGGAAACGTTGCAGAAGTAATCTGAAAAGGAGACTAATTATGGGACTCTATGATGAAGTCGTTGAAGTGCCGAGAAGAACAATGGTACTTTTTCTTTGTCGTTGATACTTCCGGCAGTATGAGCGGCGCCAAAATCGGTACGGTTAACTCCGCAATTGAAGAGGTCGTTCCCGAATTGAAAGATATTTCTGAGAGCAATGCTGACGCGCAGATCAAAGTAGCTACACTTTCCTTCTCTACTGGTGCCAGATGGATCGATAGTACCTGTAGCTGCAGAAAATTTCCGCTGGAATTATCTCGATGCATCCGGCGTTACTGATCTCGGTGCCGCTTGTATGCAACTGAATGAAAAGCTTTCACGAAGCGCATTTATGAGCGATGCAACAGGATCTTTTGCCCCGGCAATTTTCCTTCTTTCTGATGGCGAGCCTACTGACAACTACAAGCATGGCTTGGAAAAGCTAAAGCAAAACAACTGGTTCAAAAGGCCATCAAGGTAGCAGTTGCAATCGGAGAGGATGCCAACAAAACTGTCCTTGCAGACTTTACTGGAAATGTAGAATCAGTTATTACCGTTCATACTCCCGAAGCCCTAAAGAAGTGGATTCAGTTTGTCAGTGTTCGCGCTTCCGAAATCGGAAGCAAGAGTTCCAACGCTGGTTCCGATTCTAATGCGAACGATTCCGCAACGAGTGGCGAGGAACTGATGTCGCAAGTAAGCAGGATGAGTTCGTAAAGGAAATTCAGGCACAGGCCGCAGATGCTGCAGAGTGGGATTCTTTTGATGACGACGGCATTCAGTGGTAATAAGGAGGTTTCTTATGCGGATGCAAGCCTTTCATTTGTCCTCACAAGGGGCAAGCCACATTAAAAAGAACAAAGAGTGCCAGGACGCTTCTGAAAGTTTTTATAACGAGAATTGTGCCATAGCAATTGTTTGCGACGGACATGGCGGAGATGATTATGTTCGCAGTGCAAGCGGCTCTGCTTTTGCTTGTGCAGTTGCCAAAGCAAACATTCTCAATTTTATTGAAAATATAGACAAAGATGAACTTGTACGGCACCACCAAAAGCTGATTCACAATTTGGAGGCAAGTATCATCAGCGCCTGGAATGAAGCGGTGTATGCGCATTATGAATCCCATCCCTTTACAGAAAGCGAAATTGCTGTTTTATCTGATCGTGCTAAGCGTAAATATCTCCAAGAAAAGCGTATCGAAAGTGCGTACGGAACAACCCCTGATTGCAGTGGCCTGCACGGAAAACTATTGGTTTGGAATCCATATTGAGATGGAAAGTGCGTTGCTGTAAACCCCCGAGGGTAAATTTGTCCAGCCGATTCCGTGGGACGAAAAATGCTTTCTGAATGCCACAACTTCCATTTGCGATTCTGATGCGCTGAATCGTTTTCGATCCTTTTTCTCTGAGAAACTGCCTGTTGCAGTATTTGTCGGATCGGATGGTATAGATGATTGCTTCAGTACCGAGGAGCAGCAATAACCTTTATAAAACGGTTCTATACTCTTTCGCCTCATCTGACTTTGATAGTGCAGTGACTGACCTCAGTGACTACCTGCCTCGCCTTTCTGCAAAGGGTAGCGGCGATGATGTTTCTATTGCTGCAGTCCTTGATCGGATAAAATCGGAGAAATTGATGCAGTCAGAGAGTTCGATAAAGACAAGGAAAAAGCGAGAGTTGAAGAAAATGCCCGCATAGCTGCTGAGAAATTGGAGGAGGAACGCAAGCGCGTCGAAGCTGAACGAGCAGAACAGCTCCGGCGACAGCAGGCACAGAGAGCTGTATCTCCTAAATACTGCAGTCACTGCGGAGCTAAACTTGTATCGGGAATGAAGTTTTGCGGGGAATGTGGTACTCGTATTATTCTCGATAATGCTGGAAACGCTCCAACTGCGACACAGCAAAATACCGGACTGGCCTCGGAAGAGTTGAAAATCATTAAAAATTGTTCCGTTCGGCAACGATCCTTCAACTGCGCCAGCCGACGCTGAACAGGCTGCCGAAGAAAAAGTTGAATCTGATAATACCGACAATACAGAAGCCCAAGATTTAAGTGTTGCTTCGGTCGAAATGCAAGATTCCGTTCCCAGTGCACCAGTTGAGTCTGCCGTTGCAGAGCAGGAATTGGTTGCAGAGGAGGCATCCGAGAATAAGCGAAGCCACGGAAGAAGTTACACCATGTGCCGAGCAGGAAGGTGCCGAAGAAAATAATGCCACAGAGGCACCAACTGATGCCAGTGACACGCAATTGCAAACAGATATATGAGTTGATGGTGCAGATATATCTGTGGTGAATTCACAGGTATATCTGCACTTCTCTCAAAGAAGGAGAATCAAAATGGAGACTCTTTTAATTCTTTCTTGCGTGCTGATTATTCTTGCTATTCCATTTGGGATCAAAGAATCGATTGCCGTCAAAAAGTACGCATTGAAAAAAACAGCTAAGTTGCTTGGCTATGATCCAGTATTCGATAAATAACCCACATGTAAAAAGATGTGACCTGGTTTGTGTTAGGGATGTGTATTCTATGGGAAATGCAAAGGAAAAAACTTCAAACAAGCATTGTATGCTGTAATTGAGACATATGGTACAGAAATCCTTAATGATTCCCGACGTATAAACGCCCTTTTGATGGATTATGCCCCTGGGCAGACCAGAGAGCGCAAGCTCATTGTCTCAGCGTTGGAAGAAGGAATCGGTGGTGATCTATTAAAGGCTCGGATCGGGACTCCAGTGAGCTAAAGTTGTGCGTCAATCGCTGTATTCGTTGCCTGGTGGATGCTACTTGGGTTACAGAAGAAGCAGCTCAGTTTGCAGTTGATTCTATCTCGTATGCGCTTGGTATCAGGATTACTGAACTGCCGCAGAAAAAAATCAACGCTTCTGCACCTAAACAAGACCACTCATTGGAACTTATAAAGGGGACTATTCTTTCGAACAATGCGATCTGCCAGCTCTTTTGAATCAGTATCAGGTAATAGGATACAAGGCTTTTGCCGCAAATCCGACGCTTGAGAACTTGATTCTTCCACAGGCTATCAGAGAAATTAAGCCCCAAGCCTTTTTGGATTGTATACACTTAAAGCAGGTATCTTTACCTGCAGCGATTGAAGCAATTGGGGCAGGCGCATTCTCCGGGTGTGATTCTTTAGAAACAATTCAAATACAGCCGAATTCTAATTATACGGTTGTTGGTGGGATGTTAATTGATAAGAAGAACAAAACGCTTATGCGAGTGACCAAAAGCGCTTCGAGCAAATGCAATATCCCCTGTGAAATCACCACTATTCAGCCACGGGCGTTCGAACGAATCGACATTTGCTCTATTATTTTACCAAGAAACTTATCTGTTCTATCAGGAAACGCATTTGTCTTTTGTGAAAAGCTTGAGAGCTTTGAAATTGACCGTCACAATGCGCTCTATTCAACAATTGAAGGAGTATTGCACTCAAAAGATCGAAAACAGTTAATTCGGTTTCCTTCAGGATATCAAGGTGTGAATTATATTGTTGAAGATTCCGTTGAACACATCGCAGATGGAGCTTTTGCGGAACAGCTAACCTTGAGACGATAACATTTACCAGCAATCTGAAATCCATTGGGGCCAAAGCCTTCGAATACTGCGCAAAAGCTCTCATCACTCGTCTTACCAAGCAGTGTAGAAACAATTGAGAGCGCGCATTTCAGTATTGCAACCATCTTTTTAGTATAATGCTCCCCCGCGGCATACAAGAGATAGGTGATTATGCTTTCTGCGGATGTACCGCTATCCAAGCGATAAGCATTCCGAAAAGCGTAAAACGAATTGGGCATGCAGCTTTTAAGGATTGCGCATCTTTACGGAAAATAACAATGCAAGATAACATTGAGTTTATTGGCTATGGCGCTTTTATCGGTTGCGCCGACAACATTGAAATTGCCATTAAGAATAACAGTTATGTAGAACGATATTGCAGCGCTCACAAGATAAAATGGAGCGTCCTCTGATTTTCAGGAGTAGATGGACTATGACTATTCAGGAACAGCTTAATGCCATAAACGCGACTTTTGTAAAACTGCATAAAGATTTCGTTCGCTTTGAAGCTGAAAAGAAATCTCTTGCCAGCAGGTTCTCTTTGGAGTATTCTCGCGTCCAGCAAAAATGGGATCAGGAGCGTAGCCGAGTTTCTGCTGTCAAAGAAGATGTCCTGAAGTATTACCGGATTGCCAAAGACAACTCCTCAAAAGAATTGGTTTCTTCTGGCGTTGGTGGCCAGCGTCCAGATATAGCTCGTCTTAATCGAATGATTGAGCAAATCAATTCCTATAGCAGAAATGATCCAGTCGCAGGGCAGATTATCGATTTGGCAAGTCAGTACATTGTGTATTTGGATAACGAACTTTCTCAGATCAGGTCCAAGGAACAACTTGAAATGCGCAATGTAGACCTGAAAAAAAACTCAGGAGGATGAGCAATTAACCGAGCAGAAGAAGCAAGTCCTTATAGCCTGTGAAAAATATCTGCAAGGAGATGACATTGCAGATCTCGTCCGCCTTTTGAAGCTATACATAAAGACTATGAAATCACGGAGTCATATTTCAAAACATGGGGACAGCCTGTAAAAACGTAAGCGCATGATGCTTTTCGGTTTTCAGCAATTTGCGCTTGATGTTCCCCAACTGCTCTGTGGCACACTAAAAAAATAGTTTGGGACACCACTTTAACGAAACGACCAAAATGGTGAATTGTCCCTGCGGCTTTACAACTGATAGTTCCGAAGAACTGTTTATCGAATATGTTGATAGAAACGAAGCATATTTGAAAAAGGGCATTCAAGCACTAATTTTAATTTCCTTCGCTATTTCAGGCCAAGCGAATATAAAGTTTCTGTGTTTGACTATATCCACTATAATGCGGACATTTTGGGTCCGCTTTCCGCTCTTGCAAACGGCAAGAACAGCATCATAGAAAAAACCGCGTCGGACTCCAAAAGTTTAAAGCAGAATATAGCAATCCTTGCAGATTACTACCGTAAGGTAGAGTCAAAACTTGGCACGCTTTCTCTCTTTCAGTATAACAAACAGCAAAGCCTGAGTACAGAATCCCTTTCCGGATTCTAATCATTAACCGGTCCGAAGAGGTGTTTCGAGCATCCGATGATCCGGAGATGTCTTATATCGTAAATAACGCTGAGAAGTTCGGCATTACTATAATCCATATGTCTAAAAGTTCTGACGGTGGAAGTAAGGGGAAAAAGACCGCGAGAAAAAATATCTGCAGCAGTCAAAAGACTGCATTCGTATCATTAGCGATTCGAATGGAAATTTCTTTGTCGAGAACAATATCGAGTGGCTTGCGTTTAAGTGGCTCGATGCTCCTTCTACATTGCCTGCAGAGTTTATTTCAAAGGTGACCGAAGCTACCAAGCCTAAAGAATTAGGCAATAAATACTTCTCTCGTTACAGCATGAAAGTTCCAACAAAATCTATAGGAAAGAGAAAACCTATTTCTATTCCCTTTGCCATCGACGAAGATGACAATGTTATTAGCTGCAGCTTCGAAAATGACCTGTTTGCCGCATATATTATGGGCGCTGCAGGCTCCGGTAAATCTACTCTTCTCCACACAATTATCAGTGGCTTGATTATGAATTACCATCCGGACGAGGTGGAACTTTGGCTAATGGACTTCAAGATGCTGGAGTTCAAACGCTATGTGAATCATATGCCGCCCCATGTAAAGTACATATTGTTGGAAAAGTCTGAGGATTTGGTTTTCGATATTATCGACCACCTTACTGAGCTGTTGGATAGGCGTCAGTATAGGTTTTCACAAAACGGATGGTCAAAGCTACAGAGGTGCCTCCTGAAGAGAATATGCCCGCAGTATTTGTTATCATCGATGAATTCGCGCAAATGTCGCAAATCCTGAAAGAAACAAAGGGTGCAGGCTATGGATTGGACTATACGATTAAGCTTGAAAAACCTGTTGGCTAAAGGCCGTGCGTTAGGTCTGAAGTTCATTTTTGCCAGCCAAACATATACGACTGGTATTTCAGGCTTAACCGAAACTGCTTGCAAACAAATCCAAATGAGATTTGCATTGAAAACACGCCTGACGAAATCAAGCAGACTTTGAACCTTTCTTCTGATCAGATAACGCCAGAGTTAAGTCGGACGATTGCTTCCATGCCTGCATATCAGACTATCTTCAAATGGGCAGACGGGGATAATAATGTCCATATTGGCCAATACAGGAATATGTACACAGTGGGCAATGAGGTCGAAGCATTGGTTGACCAAATCAACGCTGTAATCAAGCCAATACGTGTTGGCCGTACTACGGATACCACCTTCATTGACAAAAAGCCTGTTCTGATTGATGGAAGTCAGCCGAAGACTTTTAAGAGTCAAGTTCCATATTACAAAGAATACGAAGCTGCGCAAAGATCTTGACGATCTGGATGACAGCGATATTCTGGTCTATGCGGGTGTTCCGTGTAGTTTCAGCCTTGCAAAACCCTTTACGCTTTGCAACGCAACAGCAGAGAACATTTTGATTGCGGGTGGTCGATCGCGACAGCAAGGTAAATGTCATCCTCTCGATTTTGAACAGCTATAGCCGGAAAGGTCATGATATAGAAATTTGGGCGCATGAACGCTCGCCCATCTTCAAGAGATATAAAAACACTGTGTTTGGAAACGCACACAGCGAACGTCTTGGAGAAATTTGCAGCCAGATTTCTGATATCAAAAGGCCATACAGAAGCGTACAGTTTCTGAAAAGCTGATCATCTGCTTTGGCTATGAAAACCTTGCCTCCGATTTTGATATTTTGGGGACGGAGCTACGGAGCCAGTTATACAGGAAAGGCCACATTCGCAGCGAGACTCCTCTCTTCCCGATATGAGCGAAATTCTGCAGCGTGTCCGTGAATGCGATGACCCAGAAGAAAAAAAGCGCATTGTAGAAGAATATAATCGCCGCAGGTCGGAAGTTGAGACTGATTCCGTTCAAGGTACAAGCGAGGATGAAGAAAATAATAGCATTTATGATGCCCGCAACGATGTGGAATGGATTATCAAGCGCGCATCTAACTATGGATTGCACTTTCTATTCTGTTTCGATCAGGGGCGAGATTTTATCAACCTTCGCTTGGATGAAAATGCTTTTCGCCACAAAATCCTTTTCCCTATGTCCAAAGATGAATCTATTTCCATCATGGGTAGCCGTAAGGCAAATGAGATTGGTGACGGGACATGCATTTACAGCAATGGTAAGGACGCCTTCACTCTCCGGCCTCATATTTATCGTGGTGTTCCTTGCAATGGCTGGACGATTGATGACAATGGCAACATAGTTCAGAGAGGGTGAACTTATGGCAAAATACGCAATTAGCGCTGAGGGTGCTATGTCAATGAGAGCATTAGCAAAGCAATTGTATACCGAAGCTAATGCCATACTGGAGTCATCTGCCGCTTTAGAAGCAAAAGTATTCGCCATTGGCGAAGGACTGGGTATTTACGAGTCAGAAATCTTAGGAATTATTCAGCAGGGCAGAAATACTTTGAATGTTAACAGAGAAAGCGTCCTTGAGCTTGCGCAGGGAATCCTCAAAAAGCTGATGAAATTGACGCTCTTATCGCGCTTTATTCTGACTCTGTTTCGGGAAATAGTCATACCGCCGTTGCGGCATCAAAGGCAACGGTAGCCAAAGTGCCGCAATACACTACCATTAACGATATTCCTCAAAAAGAGTATGAGTGCATATCAAGCTACAACAGTGATTCAGCACGGTTTAACAATCCGATAAGAGCTGGAAAACCACGAAGGAAACCAGACTATTTTCCAGAATGATTGGTGAGCGAGAGTTGACAGACAGCAAAACACTCTATAGACGCGCTACATTTGAGCGATCTGAATGGGCTTCAGATTGATTTCAATAACTTAAATACCCTGTCGGGACAACAGTTTAATTTTTTGCGGGTTTATGAGTACCTCTCCTGACGCAAGGCTACCCAACTATGTCTCGCACGGAAATCTGGTTTTTGAGTTTGAGGCCCCAGCTGAACCTCTGCCCTGGATTTATCTTCGCTAATGTATAACGAAGTGATTTTCGACAGCCCACTGTGTCAAATTAACCATGCCGAGCGCAGAGGAAATGATATTTACATCCGTGCTTCCATTAAATAATGGAGACTTCAATGTGATTTTGCGGATTGGAAGTGAGCGAATGGCAAGATAGCGCGAGCGCCGAGGGCGCAGCATCAATGAGGGCATTGGCAAAACAATTATATACCGAGGTCAATTTATACTGGAGTCATCCACCGCTTTTGGAAACGAAAATAGTTGCCGCTGGTGAATGTCTTGGTATTTATGAGTCAGAAATTTTGGGGATTGTTCAGCAAGGAAGAAATACATTGAATGCAAGCAGAGAGAACATCCTCAATCTTGCGCAGAGAATCCTCCAAAAGGCCGATGAAATTGACGAGTTGGTGTCGTTGAATTGGGGCGGAACTGCTGCCGCAACCGCAGGGGTAGTTGCGGGCACTGCCGGTTGCTTATCTAACGGCGCAGTTAGTTTAGCTCCTACCAGGACAAGTCCAAGAGATCTTGCCGCGTCTCAATTTGGCTTTTCAAAAGACAGTGAAGGTAATATGGTTTATGACTCACCTAATGAGATGAACCAGTACCTTTTTATAAGACACAGGGGTAGTGCCAATTGAGCTTTCAGGGAACCTGTGGACTCCTGCTCATGCGCAAACATTCTACGTCTCGGGAGTAAATGCAAGCGAGGCAGATATGATTGCCTATGCGTCCCAAACAAAAGATCCTAACTCGTTTTGCGGGATGTTGTGCGCAACAGGCTATTCTGATCCAGGAATGAACGGTGGAACCAGTCCCAAAAGTAGGCAACAAATCCTTGATCATTTTGGAATTGACAGTGGTATCTTTCCAATTGCACATGAAGCTGATGGCTCTATTTCGGAAAGTAATTTGTCCCAAATTGCTGATCATGTTTCTGCTGGCAGAGGTGTAATTCTGTCCGTTCACGCCGATGTGCTTTGGAATGATGCAGCTTTTTGGTATTGATGATTACCATGCAGTTACAGTAACATCTGTAAAGAAAAGCGGCACGGGTGATGTGTTGGGATTCTATATCTGTGACTCGGCAAACGGAGGCACAACCTATTATCCTGCCAGCAAAGTTAAACGAGCTTTAACCGGTTCTCCGATGAATGTTACTTATCCTATCATACGTTGAGGAGGGATATTAATGGAGCTTAAACAAGTCAAGGCACTGTTACATCAGACAGAGTGTGGAGAGATGTTTATGGATGGGATGGGGTGTTCGGAACCAATTCTCACACAAGGAAACGCTGGCTTGATTGATAATTTCTTCGTATATCTTGTTGACAAGCCTGCTGGGACGGCGTCTGGCCCTTTAGCACGGATGGGGCTTCAGGCCGAAAGCGGTGCGTTGTCATACTTCATATCCGCCAACGAGCATCCGTTTTCCGTTCCCCAGCTGCACGATCCATGTATCTCCCGCGATGGCCTCAAGTGAGGACTATGAAACTATTCTTCACTGTATGCAGAAATCAGAAAGTTCGTGTTTAAGCAGAATTGCACAGATTCTGAACGTTCAATACTTTCGGACTATTTAACCGCTCTAAAAAGTATTGTAAGCGTTTCATTATACCCTTTCTATATGGAATTGGCCCCAGCTTTCTTTCAATGGGCAGAAAAGGAACTCTATAGGAGATCGGAGCAATAAAATGGCGAAATACGCAATATCGCAGGAAGGACTCGACAGCTTGGACAAACTCTCCGCCGGGCTGATGCAGGTTGTGACCGGAATTGATGATGCTTGCAAAACGCTTTATACCAAAATTGAGAGGCTGGAATCTGGCCTCGGGGTCTACGAAAAGACATTTTGCTTTGTCTCCGTGAGGTTATTGCAGCGAACAAACAAGGGAAAGATGGGGTCACACCTTGTAACTACTGCAATCCCTCGGCAAAAAGCAATTATCGAAGAAATTATGGCTATGGTTGATGGAACATCCGGCGACGATGAGGCACAACCGCCTCAGAAAAAATTAGTACTTCGTCGTCGATGAGAATAGGAGGAAAATAAAATGGCTGGAAAAACTGTTGACACCGAATCTTTGGGACAGGCCGCTGCCGCTCTCGGAACCTACATTGCTGATGTTAGGAGCAACATTCAGAAAAATGAATGATGCTGCACAGGACTGCAGCGACAACATGGGCAGCGATGTTTACAGCAATAAAGCAATTACAAATCTGCAGACTTGCGCAAAGGAGCTGTCTAAGACCATCGCAGGAGCCGAAGAGCTTCGCAAAAGATTCTCGCAAAGAAAAAGCAGATTGAAGACTCTGTCAGGGGATTTTAAGGAGGTTGCAGCATGGCGGTTTATGGCATTAGTAAAGAGGGCGCAGATGCCCTCAAGCAGTTGGCTAATGACATGAGTACTCTGAATAACGACATTCAGAGTGTGGCAAGAAGCTGACAACAAAAAATCAGCGGTCTTGGCGAAGGCTTGGCATTTATGAGGAACAAATTCTTGAACTCGTTGCCGGTGTCAACCAGACACAGGAAAAGGGTCGTGAATCTGTAGAGCTGCTGACAAACAAAGTCAAGAAAATGGCGGCTGATGTTGAGGCCATGGTCAGCGCCGGCCTTGCCTGATAATTAAAGAAAGGAGAGAAAGAATGAATCCAATTACAAATAGCGTAATCAAAGAACAAATGCGGAAGCGAAATGAAAGCATGGCTCAAAGCCGTGAAGCCCAAATCAGAAGTCAGACGGCTAATCTGAATAGTCTGTCTTATAAGAGTAAGCACAACTTCTCTCCTTTCGGAATCGGAGGAGGCATTTTAGGCATAGTTTTAGCTGTTTCTGGAGTTGGCTTTTCCGGCATTTTAGTTGGCCTCGCTGTTGGCACCGGCGTATGGATTGCTATGAACCAAAGTGTAAAAACGTCCAATGCTGGTATTGACAGTGAAAAGCAACGCTTACAGGACGCAGCAAACAACGAGATTCGTCAAGAATATATGCGTGCAGATCAGCGCACGCAGCAAGAGATTACAGCGTATGAGCGTGATGTAAAGATGTATGCCCAAAAGTTATAGCAAAGTCGGAAAGCATCGCCCCCATGGTAGAGCATGTTGTGGGGATGTTTCAGCGCATGATTTCCCATGCAGATGCTGGGGCGCATATGAAGTTTATCGAAGCGGATTTACATATCAGGTTATTAACAGCGGCATCAAGTATAGTTATCAAAGTCGATATACAAATCCGCAAGATGACTATGATTTCAATAAAGAACGCTATCGAGATTTGAATTCGCCTGCCGAATGCGAGGGTCTGGCACAGGCATTGGCCAAACTCGTAATTAACAAGATGAAGAGTATCTACCCGCCCAACTCCATCAATATTTTTTGAATCATAATGACGCACAAGTAACGCTTCATTTCAAGGGCGCGAATAAAAACTTTGTTCCCGCGAGAGATATCATGTAATAGCAAAGGCGGTGATTTTGTGGGTTTGTTTTCATCTTTTTTCTCAGAACAACTCCGCAGATGAGCACATACCGGCAATAATGCCTCCTGAGCCTTGGATCAGATTCGCCAAGGAATCATTCCGACTATGCGCACGGATCGTATTATGCTCACACAGGGCGAAGTCTGTCATTTCTCGAACGAGCAATTCTGATGACAGAAAAAACGCAAAAAGATATGTTGGTAATTCGAGTGGTTTTAGTTTCCGGGTGTGTAAGGGTGTTACCTATCGAACTGGTCAACGTAGAGGAAGGCCAATCGAAGAAACCTATACGGAAAAAAAAACAAAGGTCTGTTGTATGTCACTAACAAGAGGATCATATTCGTATCCGACAAAATGCCTTTTGATAAAAAGCTCAAAAGTTTGACAGCAATTACTCCATATTCAAATGCTGTACAGCTTCAGTTTTCGGCAAGACATACACAGTATTGGTTCCAGATGGCGGGATTGTAAGCGCCTTGCTCTCCTTGATTAACAACACTTAACCCGGAATCAGAAATGAGGCATACAAAATATGAAAGAAACAATGAATCAAGCCACGGTTGTGATGGCGAAATGTAGACGTTCAAACCAGCCCTACGGGATTCGCATGGAAAAAAAAAAGCGAGACGGAGTATGGTATTGTACTTGGGCATTTAAGCTGAGTGAGCGTGCTGCAGCAAATGAGGGATACGGCGGTACGCTTGTCTCCGGTAGAGTCGATTTGGATGCAGAATATCCAGGATGTCCCTACTGTGGTGCAATGGGTTGGTTTAGCTGCGGCTCTTGCGGAAAACTCACTTGTAATTCCGGTGAAACTCATGTCACCTGTAGTTGGTGTAATATGTCTGGTGAGTGTAGTGCGGCTGAGAGCTTCGACCTGAAAGGTGATTTGTTATTAAGCCTCCCTCATACGGAGGGTTTACCCTTGAAAAAACGAAAGATACTATTACGGCATACTCTCTAAGGAAGAGAAAGCCGCATACCGTATGATCTACAACGGGATAAAGATGCGGGCACTAAACATTGTTGTTCCTGTATATCTGCCCCCAAGCAAATTCAAGATGTGTACCTTAAGGTTCTTTATGACAACCCGATCTTCTACTATATCAATCAAACTGTAATTAGGATGACCGGTGAAGCCGGGTATTATATTCTTCTTCCTGAGTATCTCTATACAAACAATGAAATCGAGAAAATAAATCAGACATTCAGAATGTGTTACGGAGGATTGATGTAAAGGCAAGAACGATGCTATCAAATGAGTTTCGCTTAGAAAAGTATCTCCATGATAGCGTAGTAAAGAGTGTTGCCTATGACTACGATTCGCTTCAAAAGAATGATTGTTATAATGCGCACTCTATAGTAGGCGCGTTTCTTGACAAGAAAGCGGTATGCGAAGGAATTGCCAAAGCATTTAAGCTCCTTTGTAACGAGTATTCTATGAAGTGTATTGTTGTACTGGGGAAAGCTGATCCGAGGGAAAATTTGACGGAGATACCTATCATGCATGGAATCTTGTCAAGGTCGGTAACGGTTCATATCATGTCGATGTGACTTGGGATAATATGTTTGAACGCGAGATTGAGCATATAAGCTATGACTATTTCAATGTTACCACCGAGGACATTCTAAAAAGATCATCAGCCGATGGGACAGTTACCGATATGCACTGATACAGGTCTCAACTACTTCCACTGTACAAAGAGTTTCGTGGGAACATATGAGGAATTAGTAACACTCATCACGCAGCGCTTTAATGCCCGAGCCATTATGTTCAAGATAAGGCCCGAAAGTCCCGAGTTCAAAACGTTGGATGAGGTTAAGGCCAAGACCTACTTAGCTCTGTCTTATACAATGCTGACGAAGGGCACAAACAAGAAAACCGCTGTGCTCTTTAATGAGTCGCAATGGATTGGTAAAATTCTGTTCCCCAGGAGGAAGCCTAATATGGTACGTATTTGGATGAACCACTGGTTCAGCACCGCTTACAATATCGTAAATTTAATAAAACAAGATGATCCTGAGTTTTTGTAATTGGTAGTAATGAGAATGTCGGTTCTCCAATACGGACGGTCTGTGATGAATGGTATCACGAGCCAACACTGAAGGACGATACGTATGTGGACTACTGCGTTGAGTTCTGCAGAGAGCACTATGTAGATGTATTCCTCCCCGAAGAGGTATGCTGGATATCAGCAAACATATTCAGCGTTTTGCCTCCATTGGAACAAAGGTTATGGTAGATGACTATAGCCTGATTTCTGTGTTGAATCATAAGAACGAAGCTTATGAATTGTTCAAAAAAGAAGGAATAGGTATCGTTCCGGAGTATCGAATGGTTACGACCACAGAACAGTTTTGCCGCGGCTATTCAGAACTAAAAAAGAACAATATAAGCAGGTTTGTTTTAAGTTCGTAAAGACGAAGGCGGGAAGAGTTTTCGTTTAATTGATAATAGCAAAACCGGCTATGCTACCTTGTTCAAAAACAAACAACACGAATGACATACGATGCTGCAGTAGCTGCACTGTCTGAGAAGGAGACTTTTCCTCCAATTATGCTCATGCCGTATCTCCCCAATGAAGAGATCAGCGTCGATTGCCTGAAAACAAATAGTGGCATCATCATGATCCCTCGTGTCAAGGGAGCAACGAGAGTCGAAGCAATAAGATACAATCCAGATATTCTTGCTACCTGTCAGCGGTTTTTGAACGCATTCCGTTAGAAATGCCCTGCAATATCCAATTCAAATACTTAGAGGGCATTCCCTATATGTTAGAGGTTAATACCAGAATGTCCGGCGGCGTTCAAATGGCCTGTTTGGGTAGTGGAATAAATATCCCCAATATAGCAGTGAACAAGCTGCTCGGCATTGATAAGCACTGGACAAATAACTATGAAGAGAAGCAGGTTTCCATATTGAGATCCCTGTTGTTATATAACAAAGCAGACTGGAAGGTGATTTTGTGATTTTACTTTTTTGATCGGTGTCGCAATTACATTGTGGGCATCCTATAACATCAAAGCTACTTTCAAAAAATACTCTCAGCTAAGATACAGCAAAAATGCAACTGCAGAAGTAGTTGCAAACTGGATTCTTAAGCAGAACGGAATCACAAATGTTCGGATTGAACGTATTCCTGGCAGTCTGACAGATCACTACGATCCGACCCAAAAAGTTTTAAGACTTTCTGATTCGGTTTATGGTTCTGCGTCGATGGCCGCAATCGGTGTTGCTGCACATGAATGTGGTCACGCTATTCAGGATAATATTGCTTATCAGCCTTTGGTGACACGCAGAAAGCTGGTCCCGATTGCTAATATCGGCTCTACAATCTCTTATCCGGTAATCCTCTTGGGAATAATCTTTGGAGCGACCGGCTTACTTAATATCGGAATTATACTATTTTCCGCCGTTGTTTTTTTCAACTGGTGACTCTTCCTGTAGAATTTGATGCCTCGAAACGAGCCTGTGCGATTCTTGAGGGGTCTAACAGATTCTCCCCCCTACGGAAACCGAGGCAGTTAAAAAGGTTTTGTCCGCAGCTGCTATGACTTATCTTGCTTCTGCGCTGAACTCTATCCTGCAGTTGATGAGACTGTTGAATATTGCAAGGCGAAGATAAGTTGATAAACTCCGAGCGGGCCTCTGCATATACTATTAAAAAATGCGGAGGTTCGCTCATGGATTTTGTAATTCGATTTCTCATTCTCACCGTAATAACCTTTACTGTTCTTTCTGTCGCAACGGAGAAGTGGGCAAAGCATTATGTTTGGCTCATAATTGGGTTCATGATTTTGGCAGGGTTTGTTTTTTATCGTATAGCTGTTTGCCATAACGAAGGAGCTACTATGCAAAGCATCGAAACGCATTCGGAGATACGCTTGTTTGCGATCTCGACCACACTCTAATATATTCCCATAGAGTCCCCATCGGCTTGAACAAAATCGCGGTGGAGTATTTGAACGGAAAAGAGCAGAGCTTTATGACTCAGGGAACTTATGATTTCCTTTGCAAGCAGAATTGTGTTCACTTAATACCTGTAACAACAAGAAGTAAAAAGCAGTACGAGCGAATCAGTGTATTCCATAGAGAATTATGCTGTAAATACGCTCTAATCTGCAATGGTGGGATTCTCCTTGTTGATGGAATTGAAAGATCCCGAATGGTACAGTGAAACCTTGTCTCTGATTTCTCCAGAATCGTCCGAACTCCAGGCCATAAAAGAACTGGTTCAACAGGTTTTGCTTACATCTGTGCTCCATGATGTTTGCGGATTGTTTTTTTACATCAAGCATAACAACCCAGCATTATTTGCCGAACAGTTAAGGAAGGTTGCTCACCCAAAGAATATCTGCATACTTCATGATCGACATAAGGTGTATTGTTTGCCATCAATGCTCAACAAAGGAAATGCCATTGAACGGTTTGCAAAGAAATTTGGAGAAGCAATCTCTATTGCGGCAGGTGACAGTGAGTTTGATATCCCAATGCTTGCCCGTGCAGATACTCGAATTATTCCTCCTGTCTTGGAACAATATCTTCCTACTGAAAATACAATAACAATTTCAACTTCAGTTTTCTCGGACGGAATCTGCAACTACCTTAGTACAATAGCGAAAAGAGGAACCCACAAGCATGAATAACATAGATGTGAGATATAGCGTTGGCGCGCTTCTTTACTCACCAGCATTGAATGATAAGCTAGCATCTTCTATCCTTAACGTCGGTTTGGAAAGACATACTCTGTTGCGCTATGTCTTGAAGATACGATTGCTGACTCAGCAGTTGGACAAGCATTGGAACAACTCGGAAATACATTTAAGACGCTTCATCTGGCATTTGCTACGCATGATGTGACTTTGCCGAAGATTTTTGTTAGAGTTAGAAATCCTGAACAAATAAGCGTGGTTTATCAGAAGATCAGTTGTTTTGATGAACTCTTTTCGGGATTTATCTTTCCGAAGTATTCGCTTGCAAACGCAGATGAATATAACAGCGAATTTCTCAAGGTTCTTAGCCAGTCATCAAAGCAGTTTTATATGATGCCCATTCTCGAAAGTGAAGACATTGTTGATTATGCTACTCGGCCTTCCGTGCTTATCCAACTTAAGCAGAAGATCGATGATATGAAAGACCATGTTCTGAACGTTCGTGTTGGCGGTAATGATTTCAGTAATGCATTTGGTGTGCGGAGACATATTGATGAAACCATCTATGACATTCTTCCTGTTTCACAGCTGCTGTGTGACATCTTAACAGTCTTTTTCCAGAGATTACGTGGTGTCAGGTCCGGTATGGGAATACTATTCAAGCAATAATGATGAGTGGGCCATCGGTCTCAAACGCGAACTCAAATATGATGTGCTTAACGGATTTGTAGGCAAAACAGTGATACACCCAAAATCAAATTCCTGTAGTCGTTGACTCTCTGAAAGTAAAAAACAGGACTACGACGATGCTATGGAAATCCTGTCATGGCGTGATGACAGTGCGTTGCTCGTTGGAGGCAGTGCACAAAAAGAGCGCATGAATGAGGTAAACACTCATTTGCGTTGGGCAAAAGAGTTGCTTCTTTAGCCGCAGTCTATGGAGTCCAAAACGATTAGAAGAATTAGCAGAGGATAAAAAAGATGAATACATACACCGCAGATAATATTCTCAGAATCGCCAAAGGTTTAATAATCAAAAGCGGACATATCTACTGGTGAATCCGCTACAAGCAAAGCATATCCCCGTAAGTCCCAAAGCTTCATTGGGTATGATGAAAGCCCTTGAGACATGCTTGCAAATAAATACCCTGACACCAAATTGGTGATTGGATTTGCAGAAACAGCAACAGCCATTGGCGCGGTAGTTGCAGAAAGCTTCTCCTCCAAATGCGTTTATATACATACTACACGAGAGAATGTATCTGGTGTTGTCCAGTGGGTACAGTTCATGGAGGAACACAGTCACGCCACGGAGCAAAGTTTGGTTGGCGACAACCTTTCTGCGTGGATTTCTGCAACAGATAGTGTCGTATTTGTTGATGATGAAATCTCTACAGGAAAAAAAGTTTGACCAACATGATCGAACAGCTCAAGTATAAGTATCCCCAACTGAAAAGCAAAAAATTGTTGCGGCTTCTCTGCTTAATCGAGTTTCTGAGGAAGATGAGCGGAAGTTAATAACGGCAGGCATTGTTTGCGAATATCTGTTGAAACCCCGCAGACAGATTATTCCTCCGCGGTAAAGGATATTGCTATCTGTGAAGCCCCAGTCGCTGTTCCTGCAAAAATTGAGACAAACTATCAGGCGTTGTTCTTGTAAGAATTTCGATAATCCCAGAAAGGGTGTACGATCGGTCGCTATAAACATGGCTGCGAGGAAATGGCGGAAACTTTCTTGGCGCAGTTTGTTCACAAAATAAAAAAAATGGTTCCTCCATACTGGTTTTAGAACGGAAGAATGTATGTATCCCGCGTTAAGGCTTGGCGCAGTCCTGGAAGATATGGGACAGAATTATCATGTGCGTTGTCACGCAACAACCAGAAGCCCCTATCGGTGTGTGCACAGATGAGAATTACCCGATTACTTCTGGATACAAGCTGAACAGCTTTACGACATCAACAGACCCGACTTACATCTATAATCTCTGTGAATATGATACGGTTGTTGTTGTTACAGATACCTTTGTAAAGAATTCACCGCTCTTGAAAGCTTAGTTGGAGCCTTGCCGAACAAGAAAGCTGTACAGCTCTTCTACATTCAAGGTGGTAAAAATGTGTGGTGTATGAAGCAGTAGACTTTCCAGTTTCTGCTCAGGAGATTTTATGAGAAGTACATTTCGACAATCGGACGTTGTTCTTTTACTTAAAGATATCTCTGGCCTTGTAGAACCACTGCCTGCAGAGGTAAGAGAGCGTCACATCCAGAACGGAATTCACTATTGGCGAAATGCTCCCGTTGGAGTATGAACCGTCTGTAAAATACATGGTGGCCTATCAATCAGCATTAAAGAATTATGCGAAAACTACTGCTGCTGCGATAGCTTCTTTGGCGGAGAAGATTTATTCTCTTTAAAGGCGATTCGCTTGTTATTGTCTCTCGCTTGCCCGTGCTGGTACCCAATAGGCGTTTTAATTAAGCGTTATCTTGAAAAGAAGTATTGCGTTCAGCTAACACACTATTCCATTTCGATCATACGCGGCAGAGGCATTGATAAAATGCGTTAGATTATATCCTTGCCGCCACAATGCAGAATCGGTTCAATTTGTGGACGGCTGGATTGGGAAAGGAGCTATTTAGAGAACTCGTTAAAGAGCTTCGAGACTATCCGCAGCTGAGCTCAGACCTGGCGGTTGTGTCTGACCCGGCCAATCTAACTGATTTATGTGGAACGCATGAAGACTTTTTGATTCCAAGTTCTTGTCTTAATGCTACGGTTACAGGACTAATTAGCCGCACTTTTCTCAGACATGATATTATAGGCAAAACCGATTTTCATGGAGCAGCTTTTTTGGGGAGAGCTTACAGATAGACTTGACCGAAGAGTACCTGACCGCTATTGAGCGTGAATTTGACTACAGTGCGACAAATCATGTTTGGGCCAAAGGACTATCTGGCGTTGAAGTTGTAAAGAAGATTGCGAACACCTACGCCATTGATGATATCAATTTCATTAAACCGGGAATTGGAGAAACTACTCGTTGTCCTTCTTCGTAGAATACCATGGAAGGTCTTGGTTAATCCAAAGCACAACGGTACAGATGAGCTGCAACACATAATTCAGCTTGCTCACGACAAAGGGGTCCCTGTGGAATTAAGTTCCGGATCTCGGCAACTACAAAGTGTGTGGCATAATTAAAAATCTGGCAGATATGTAGGATAAACGAAAGAAATGTGGTGGGCACATGGAACTACTAACACTTGCAGCAATTATTGCGGGAATAATCGCTGTAATCATTGGCCTTATCGTAGTAATTAAGAAAATTTCTGCGTTCTATAAACAAAGATTTCAGTTCAGCATCTGGTCGGGTGTTTTGTTACTTGTTGTCGCACTTGCGTTGCTTTTAATTTCCTCAGCAGATGGGACCACGCAGCAAACAGTGTATGTCATGCTTGTTATTGCAGCTATCTTAGCACTCCTCACCATATACAATGATATTCGTCTCGCGGGGTTGCGTGGGGAGGCTTGGCGGTGCTTTTGCAAATCATTTTGCACTTAGCTTTGTGTTCTTGATCATTTTTGCATCATAGCAGGGTTCGTGATGAAAAAGCTATTTAATATACATAGCTCTCTCCTGGCTTCATCTTTGGCGGACTCGGTATTAAGGGTGAACTTCTATTGCTTCTTCATTTCCTTCATCTATAAGCAGAAGTAGTGAAAGCGTAATTGGGGAATAATAGTTGCGCTAGGCGCAGGCTTAGTTCTGGGGTGCTAAAATCAACGAAAAAAGCAGTTCCGAGTTTGATGAAAAAGATGAAAAAATTGAGTCTGATGGCATAATTAGTCGAAAGAAGATGCTAATGTAGCTGTCATGGTTTACAACAGTAACCCAGGCAAAAGAACTTTAGCATATATTTTCAATTGAATCCAGATGCAGGCGAATTAATTGCAGAAAATCTTCGCTCAAAAGAGAGGTCCGGAAATAATGTCTACCGGCACAATTTGAGAAGTACATTGTTCCTTTCTCTGTATTAAATCTCCGATAGAGTGAGTCCTTCTGGGAGGTCCATCATGAACCTCCCTGGGTCCAGTAATGGGCGCAGTTCTCCCTTGGCGGAGGACTGCGCTTTTTTTGCGGCCTTACTGCACGGAATACAGGTTGGGATGCTGCTCCCATTGTCACGGTAGCGTGGGAATCTTTTTGCAGGTATCCATGCTGCTCCAGATCCGTCAAAGCCCGTTTGACCGTGGAGCGTGACAATCGCATGTCGGACGCAATCGTCTTGATTCCTGGCCAGCATTTTCCCTCGCTATCTGCACGGTCACGCAGATACATATAAACTGCCCCTCGCTCTGGAGGGGCAGTTCGGTGTCGGCATAAATTGTTCCAAAGTAACTCATAGATCCTCCTCACCATAGGTTTCATCTGCTTTCCGCCCCTGCGCCGAGGCTTATCTACAGCAGGCTCATGGGCAATGCCACCGCGTCCGGAAACGGCATAGGCTCCACGCATATCCGCATTTTCCGCCTTATTTGACTGGGAGGTTACGCCCAGATCTTCACGGTTGGCATAGGCTACTGCACGATCTGCCCGCTCCGGTACAATATAAAGGCTTCTCGAAGGTGATACCCCATTCCAGGAAAGCCGCAGGCGGGTACGCATGGGGATGCTGTCCCGTCTTTTTGGACAATAAAATTCCCCTTGGGAATAGACTTCAGTTCATCTGGTGTCAGCAGCGGACGCCCATCATCTGCAGGCTTTGGGGATCGTTCTTTCCCCGGCTCACCGATCCGGACAGGACAGTACGGTTTCCGAGTGCCTTAGGACAGCACCTCCGCCGTTTGACTGTTGGTGCGAAGCCACCGAAGATAGTGTCCTGGCAGTTGTCCTGAATTATTTTCGCCTTTCTTTCCGTAGTTCTTTTCAAGC
>VOFB01004156.1_pt1 | contig 44411 bp, 74 predicted proteins | sample 5384141 | NCBI WGS metagenome assembly VOFB01 (sample SAMN12384721, study PRJNA508395) | human gut metagenome | isolation source: healthy gut A | host: Homo sapiens | reverse complement strand
AAGCCGTTGAATGTAAAACAGAGTTATCAGATTGATAATGGAAAAGCAGAAAATGTAATCATGGAGAATACCTTGTTTACTGCGATTACGGACTGTTATACAAAATATGTGGATTTAGAAGCTGGAAAGCATACGGTAATGATTACGAATCTGGAAAATGCGGATATGATTCACGATGCGCTTCTGGTTACATATGCAGGTGCATATGGAGAAGAACTTCCGATGTGGTCCGGTGTCTATGAGGCAGAACAGGCAGACTTTAATATGTTGGCTGAGTGTAAAAAGAAAGCAAGGTTCTTACAAAGACAGGAAAAACCGGATACTCTGGAAATGGTTATGTAACAGGGTTAAATGCAGTAAGTGTAGAAAATGGTGGTGGAATTCGTTGGAATGTTGTAGTAGAAGAAAGCGGAATCTATAATGTTACACTTCGATATCAGTCTGAAAAGACAGGTAAGGCAAACATTTATGTTGGAAATACTACGACAACACTGGATTCTCTGAGTAAAGCAGTAGGACTTTCTAATACAGAAGGTGAATGGAAAACAGTAACTGCTTCTATCTATTTACAGAAAGGAATTAATATTGTAGATGTAGATGCTAACGTAGATGCGGCGCTGGATTATATGAAGGTTCAGAAGGTGCTGGAAAAAGCATTGACGGATGGCAAAGCAGTTGTGATTGAAGCAGAGGATTGTATTCCAGCTGGTTCTGCAATTCAGGTGAAAAACAGTGAAGGAGCATCTGGCGGTAAATATGTAGTAGGATATGAAGGCGATGTACAGGCAGCTTCTGATAAGAATAAATATCTGGAATTTACTTACGATGCACCAGCAGTAGGAACCTATGAATTACAGGTGTTCCAGTCTAATGACGATATTTGTGGAAGCCATAGTTACAATATTAAAATTATTGATAAATATGCAACCGTTCAGGTTATGAACGCACAGGGAAAGGTTACAAGTGCAGACAGATATTTCTTTATCAATACATCTTCTGATGATACTTTCAAAGAAAAAAATCTGTAAAGGTTCAGCTTGAAAAAGAGAAAGAATACAATCAAGGTATTTAATGATGACAGTTGGCAGGTAAAATGGGGTGGTACACAGTCCACACCAGGAACAAATGAGTTGGATAATTACACCGAACTTTGATAAATTTGTTCTAACGCCAATGACACTTGAAAAAGCGGCAGAGGTAGAGGAAACATGTCAGATTAAGATTCAGACAACCGCAGGCGGGTATGTAGTTGCAGATAAGAATGAAGTTACACTGGGCAACTCTGCAAAAAATTACTATGATGCCGGGAAAAGGTGTGGAACGTATTCTGGTAAATGGAGTAGACAAGACAAAGGATATCAACAAAGAAACAGATGGACAGTATAGTCTGACTTTTGAAGGATATTAGAGAAGACCAGAAGGTTGTAGTATATTTTTGAGGAAGGCAGTGGCGAATATATTGACAAATATATTACCAATGCAGGCTTTGGAACAAAAAGATCTGACTGGATGGGATGCAAGTGCAAAGAGTACGGGTGTTCATAACGGAAGCGCAGACAGTTTCGAAGGATATTATGTAAAGATATCGGAGGAACGCTTACGCAGACAGTAACTGGAATTCCAGAGGGAGAATATATTCTTAGTGTGTACAGTAAGGCGCAGAGTGGACAGAATGTGACTGGACAGGCGATGCTGGAAGTACAGAGACAGAGTACTGTTTTGAGTGCAGGAACAGATTATGAAGAAAATTTCCTTCGCGTCAAGATTGGAGCAGATGGTAAGTTTACAATAAAAAGTAGATGCATCTGGTTTGAATGGGAATATTTGCCTGGATCGGTTTGCATTGACAACCGTTCCGACACGTGATGAATCACAGGTAAATGAGATGATGGCATATTTTGTAGACTGTGGAGACCATAATCCAAATACGCTGTCTGCAGGTGATACATTTGGAAAAAATAATAGTGTGACAGATCAGCTTTATAAAGTAGATAAAGCTACCGGATATGCATGGGGTGTAGTGACTAGCAATGAGGATCCGGCACTCTATCAGAAACTGGATGCCGCCGATAAGGCAGCATATACAAAATACCAGCGTGCAAACAACTGGGAACTGGCTGATGGGCTGGATAAGACAAGAACATTCCGCTATGCGGATGGACAGGATACTGCGGGTATTAATCCAAGGTATGTGAAATATCGTTTTGAGCTGGAACCGGCAGAATATGCAGTATCTGTATGTATGGGAAATACATGGGATAATGCAGGAAGCCCACAGATTTATCTCAATGATACAAAGATTACAGGAGATGATTTTACAGTTGCAGCAAACACAAATGCAGTAGCTTCTGGAAGAATCAATCTGAGTAATGTACAGAGGAATGAGAATGGACGTGTTGTCCTGGAAGTAAGTGCACAGAGTGGCAATGCTACAATTCAGATGAATTATATTGCAATTGCACCATATAGAGAAGAAGCAGATATGTCCGGGCTTCAGAAATCCTATGATGCAGTAAAGGATATAAAAGCGGATGGATATACGAATGCTTCATGGACAGCATTCCAGACGGCACGGAATCGTGCACAGGCACTTTTAAGTGAGGCAAATGTTCCATTTGACAAACAGATGGAAGTCAATGAGGCAAAAAGGACTTTGGAGAGTACATTTGCTGCACTGGTGAAGATTAGTGATATTCAGGATCCGGAACTGCTTTATTTTGTAGATTGTGGTGATCATAATCCTGTAACCTTGACAAGAAAAGATAAGTTCGAATATACAACAGTGTAACAGATCAGCTTTTCGGAGCAGATGCGGTTACTGGAAAATACTGGGGTGTATTAACAGGTGTTAACGATACAGCAGTTAATCCAGATAGAGCAGATGATCAGGCTGTATATACGAACTTCCAGCGTGCAAATCAGAACACGGACGCAGATGTAGAAGACGGAAAGAATAAGAAAACAACATTCCGTTATGCACACAACCAGAAAGAAAGTGGTATCTCCCCGCGTTATGTCAAATATCAGTTTGAACTGGAACCCGGCACTTATGAGGTAGAGGTATGTATGGGCAATAACTGGGGAAACTCTGCAAATCCGGATGTGTATCTGAATGAAGTGAAGATGAATGAATCTGCATTGGATATCCCACAGGGCGGAAATAAGATAGTGAACGGAAGCATTGAAATTGAAGAAAATGAAGATTTGATGGTCGCAGCATATTCTCAGGATGCCACGATTAATATGAACTATATCAAAATCAAAAAGCGGAGGAAATACCGGATCCAGATGTTAAGAAGGTAACAGATATCTTTGTGGATGTAAATGATGGAGACTGGTTTGAACCTTATGTGCAGTATGTATATGATCGGGGAATTATGACCGGAATAGATTCAACTCATTTTGCTCCAGCAGCGGATCTGAACCGTGGACAGTTTGCAACCATTTTGTACCGCATGGAAGGAAGCCCTGAGGTAGAATATAAAGAGGTATTCCCGGATGTGGCAGAGGAAGCATTTTATGCAGATGCGGTAATCTGGGCAAGTGCTGCAGATGTCAGGGTTATCACTGGCTATACCATGGGAGAAAAATGCAGGAAAGTTTGGTCCGAGGACAAGCTTACCCGTGAACAAATGGCAGCTATGTTATATCGATATGCAAAATATAAAGGATATATTACCGGGGAATCCGGAACAGAGAAGTTGGAAACATTTCGGATAAAGACAATGTCAGTGAATATGCAGTGCAGGCAGTTGGCTGGGCTGTTTCGGAAGTGTTGATTACTGGAGACAACGGAATGATCAATCCTTCTGGTACTGCGTTACGTGTACAATGTGCAGCAATCATTGAGAGATTTATGGAACGATATGACAGATAAAAAATACAGAAGATGGGATGTTGTCGGTAATTCGGGTAACATTCAAAGAAAAAGCACATAAGAAAGGATATACGAAAATTTTGCAGAAACCGGGAATCAGTGGAAGGATGCTCCATGGATTCCCGGTTTTTGAAATAAAAAGAAGCATACGTATATGTATAGATTTGGAAATGGAGAAGGGCTTAAATATGTGGTACGATATATAGAAAATAAGAAGGCATTGACTTGTATGAATTAAAGGGGGATTCTGTGAAAAAGTTCTTACGTGCATTTTCCTGGTCGAGTTTAAAGGGAAAGATCCTGATGGCGTTTATGATTACATCAATTTTCCAACACGTATGATTCTTATATTTTCTTATGTGAATACCTCACGGTTGTCAAAGATCATGCGGGAAGAACTGACCCATACCAATCTGGAGCAGACGAGAAGTAGCCTGGATATATGGGTGGATTCTTATGAGGATATACTGTTTCAGATCTACATGAATGATGACATTGTGGATATGGTGGAAGAACTGAATGAGGGCCGGATATAACTATGGTAACGGGGCAATTGAGGAGGACCCTTCGTGGAATGTTCTATACGAAGGAGCATATTAAGTGTATCACAGTAATTACGGAAAGCGGAAGGATTGTATTTTATGATTTGCTTACGGGAGCGGCTACACAGACATCCTGGCTTGGCAGCATCGGCATGGATCAGCAGGAAATCTATGATTTGATCTCGGAGGACAATAGCACTCACGTTATTCCCACAAAAAAGGCGGGAGTATTTGCAGCAAAGACGTATTATTTATTCCATCTGGGACATCGTATCATTGATTATCAGAATGTAAATCGTCAGCTTGGCGTGGTGATTATGAGTATTGATGAAGAGATGCTGCAGGAAATCTGCGGAAAGCATGAGAGTAAAACAGCCTTACTTTTATGGTTGCCATGAATGGGGAGATGATATCCAGTCGTGAGAAAGCGTTGCTTGGAAGTAGCGTCATTCCGTGGTCGGATTCCGTGGAAGAAAGAAGGCAGGCATATCAACGGTATTTAAAAGAAAACGATTTATTGGACATTCAGTCCGAACCGTGGATGTGGTGTATGACCAGGAGTTTGAAGCTGACATTGTGCATGTTTCAAATCAGGATGAGTTACTGAAAAGATTGAATGCACAGCAGAAAATCATGCTGATAATGCTTGGAATGACGACACTGGTAGTGCTCTGTTTGATTGTAACTTTGACAAGAAACCTGATGGGTTCCATCAACCGTCTGGTCGAGACGATGAAGATTGCCGGAAAAGGAAAACTATCTGTCAGGGCGGTCTGGGATGATAAAACACCAACAGAAATCCGAACGATAGAAACACAGTTTAATATAATGTTGGATAAGCTGGAACGTTCTGTTGAAAAGGAAAAAAGAGGCCAACGAAAAGCAAAAGAATGCGGAAATTATGGCATTGGAAGCACAGATTAATCCACACTTTTTATATAATACGCTGGATACGATTAATTGGATGGCAATTGATAAAGATGAATATGAAATCAGTAATTCGATCACTTCACTGGCATCGATTCTGCGGTATGGAATTGATAACAGCAATGCGGTAGTCAAAATCAGCAGAGAAGTGGAATGGCTAAAGCAGTATCTTTTTTTTACAGCAGACGAGACTAAAGAATACCTTCGAGTGTGAAATTGATGTTTCGCCGGAGGTTCTGGGTTGGAACATTCATAAACTTTTGTTTCAGCCATTCATTGAGAATGCAATTCTGCATGGATTTGAGGGGAAAAAGGGGGTACATATCCTGAAGATAACCATAGTTCCGAAAGATGAGAAACTGCTGATTGAAATCTGGGATAACGGCAATGGGATATCTGCAGAATTGGTAGAACAGATGAATGAAGGCCAATATCCTGGGAGTAAAGAGAAAATTGTATTGGAATGGAAAATGCCATTATGCGTTTACAGATGTATTATGGGGCAGAAAGCTCCGCACGCATTGAGAGTAAATTGGGAGAATATACCAGAATACGGCTATATGTTCCGAAATGTGTGGATTAATGGAGGAGAGGTCGATGAAATTTGTAATTGTAGAGGATGAGATTCGGATACGGGAGGGAATTCTTAGATTATTGCCTAAATTAGATAAAGAGAATGAGATTGTCGGTGAAGCGGAAAATGGATTGGAGGGACTTGAAATTATTCGGAAGGAAAAGCCGGATGTGATTATCACAGATATCCGTATGCCGCTTATGGATGGGCTTGATATGTTGGAGAAGCTGCATGAGGAGGGCTGTGATGCAAAGGCAATTGTGCTGAGTGCGTATTCGGAATTTGAGTATGCCAGACAGGCTATTCGTCTGGGGGTAACAGAATATCTTTTGAAGCCGATTGTGATTGGAGATTTTTCAGATGCGATAGAGCGTGTAAAAAAGAATGGGAAAAGGACAGAAGAAGGAAGCCGGATCAGATTGGGACATTGGATCAGATGTTTATAAATATTTTGAATGGAGACTTGAAGCTTGAGGCAGAAGTTGTAACTTACCTGAAAAGACAACTAGGTGTCAGTGATGACCGCCCGATTTCATTGATGACTATGTATTTTGAGGAATGGGATAAGCAGAAGGTCATGCAGTCTGCCAGAAATCTAAGGATGATTCTTGCAGAAAAACCGTCTCCGTCTTATTGCTTACTAAACAGATACAGAACTACTTTCTCAGAAAAAAATGATCATGTGGATAATATTGCGATGGGGTGGACTCAGGCAGAGAATATCTATATGTTGAAAACAGGATATGAAAACCTGGAGCTGTATCTGGAATGGAATATTTCGCTGGGTGATGAGGTTATTATTTCTTATCCGGAAATCAAGCACATCAAGACGGTACTTTGCGTGTATCATTGAGATTGAAAATCAGATAAAGATTGCAATTTGTACCAATAATTTGAGAGCACAGGAAAAGAGTATCCAGAGGTTTCACGACTATTTTCAGAATAAAAAATATACGAACCTAAAAAAATCAAGGAATGCTATGTCCGTTTTTTTTTTGGGCTGTCATTAATTTTTCAAAAGAAGTCAGGGAATCTGGATTATGAAAATTTTGAGCAACAGTCTCTGCTAGAAAAAGATTATGAGTAATAAGACGATGCAGGGACTGAAACAGGCGGCATCAGAGTTGATGTTAAAAATTAAGAAGCAAAATGAAGATATCGAAAAATATTAATGTAAGACGTGCTGTGGCGATCATTCACGAATTTTACAGGACGGGTATTACTTTGGATGAAATCGCTGTAAAGCTTGGTATTACTCGAATATCTGGGTACGCAGTTTCATCAGGAAATGGGAGTGAATTTCAGCGCTTATATAAAAAAGTACCGTATGAATAAGGCAAAAGAACTTTTGCTGGGGACGCAGCAAGTTATATGGAGATTGCGGAAATGGTGGGTTACTCGGATGCCAAGTATTTCAGCAGAGTTTTAAGGCGGAGACGGGACAATTGCCTGCAGAATACAGGAAGACACATAAATAACGAGCAGCAATGGGATTCTGGTTTAGAAAACTCCTCCTTTTAAGGTTTGTGGAATTTCCAAAACAGCCATCTGGGGTTATGATATAGACAAATAAAGAGAGAGCACTCAAAGGAGGAAAAATAATGAAAATGAAGAAAGCGGCAGCATCAGCAATGGCTGCAATGATAGCGTTAAGATATGTTGGCAGGGTGTGGAGATAATAACACATCAGAGAATAACAGTTCCAAAAGTTCTGAATCAACAGGCAGTAGTGCATCCGCAGAAAGATGTGACAATCTGGTATTATTGGGAGACAGAGGGTCATCAGAAAGCATTGGACAAAGTTATACAGGATTACAATGCTTCTCAGGATGCTTATGAAGTAACCGAAAGTATGTTCCATTCGCAGATTTCAAGAAGCAATTATCTATTGGGGCATCCGCAGATGAATTACCGGATATCGCAATTCTGGATTCACCGGATCATGCTTCTTATGCATCTATGGGGAATCTTGAGGATCTGACCGGAAAGTTTAATGTGGACAATTATTATGAAGGTACCGTAAACTCCTGCACTGTGGACGGAAAACTGTATGGAGTTCCCTTTGGTGCAAACTGTCTTGCTCTTTTTATTATAACGAAGATATGCTCACAGAGAAGGGCTGTAAAGTTCCTGCCACATGGGATGAGTTGAAAGAGACAGCACAGGCATTGACTACGGATAGTGTTTCCAGTCTTGCTTTCAGCAGTGTACAAAATGAAGAGGGGAACCTTTAACTTTGTACCATGGCTTTGGACCACAGGGGCAAGTTCTTATGAGATGAATTCCGAGGTGGGATTAAATCTCTTACATATGTAAAAGACCTGGTGGATTCCGGAGTGATGAGCAAGGAATGCACCAACTGGACCCAGGGTGATGTTATGAATCAGTTTATCTCCGGCAATGTGGCAATGATGGTAAATGGACCATGGCAGATTCCTACGATGCAGAAAGAAGCTCCGGAACTGAACTGGAAAGTTACTTTGATTCCCAAGGATTCAGAGTATGCATCTTGTCTCGGTGGTGAGAATTATGCGGTAATCAAAGGCGGAAACACAGAAGGCGCTCTTGACTTCCTGAATTATGCAACATCAGAAGAGCAGGTAAAATATCTGATGAGTGAGTTTGGGTATATCTCAGCGAATCAGACAATTGCAGAAAGTCAGTTTGAGGCGGATTCTCCATATCAGCCATTTGTAGAAGAATTGAAATATGCACAGTCGAGAGGACCACTGGCAGATTGGCCGAGCGTATCTGATGCTATCTCATTGGCTTATAATGAAGTTATGACGGGAACAGCAACACCGGAAGCGGCGGCAGAGAAAGCACAGACAACCATTGATGGTATTGTAAATAAGTAATAATGAACGTTTACTTTTCCAGTTACATGATTTAGGCATAGAAAGATACGGAGTATACGGATGTTCCGTGTAGTCCAGATTTTTGGCAAATTTTAAAAGAGGCGAAAGCGTATGAGTAAAATTAAAAAATTTTTTCAATATGATAATATAGGGAATTCTGTTTGTATTGCCTGCTTTTATGTATATGTTAATCTTTGTAGGGTATCCGATTCTGAATAACATCGTCTTAAGTTTTCAGGACGTTACCGCATTCAATCTGGTAGATGGAGAGAGGAAGTTTATCTGGTTTGAGAACTATGTGACAATCTTCCAGGACAGTGTATTCCGGAAATCTTTGTTTAATACCTTACTGTTTACAGTTTGCTGTCTGGTGGTTCAGTTTTTGATTGGATTTGCGTTGGCAGTATTCTTCAGCAAGAAGTTTACTTTTGCAAAACCGATTCGTGGAATCTTGTTGGTTCCTTGGATGATACCAATTACAGTTACGGCGTTAATTTTCAAGCTCCTATTTGCTACGGATGTGGGTGTTTTTGAATTATATCTTGAAGAGTCTTCATCTGATTTCAGAGAATATTGAGTGGCTTGACAACGCCAAACACCGCCATGTTTGCGTTGATCTGTGCAAATGTCTGGATTGGAATACCGTTTAATATGATTCTGATATCCACCGGATTGACAACAATTTCCAAGGAGCTTTATGAGAGTGCATCCATTGATGGAGCAACGAAGGTACAGTCATTTTTCAGGATTACGCTTCCGTTGCTGCGTCCTACCATAGAATCGGTACTGATTCTTGGGTTTATCTATACCTTTAAAGTTTATGATCTGGTTTATGTTATGACCAGCGGAGGACCGGTAAACTCAACGCATATGTTGTCTACTTACTCCTACAAATTGTCCTTTGAGATGTTCCAGTACAGTAAGGGATCGGCAGTAGCCAATGTGCTTTTAGTAATCTTGATGATTGTAGGTATATTTTATATCAAAGCTACCAATGAGGAGGAATCATAATGGATGACGATAAGAGATTAAATAAAAAAAAAGTAATATCATTTATTGTATTGTTTCCGTAATATTGGCATGTATTTTGCTATTTCCGTTGTATTGGGCATTGAATACATCATTGAAGACAGAGCAGGAAATTTTTTCAGAATCCGCCGACTTTTTATCCACATGTGCTGAATACGGTATCTATGCTGCACAGGTGGAAAAACGATTTTAACATGTTTAAGTCCTTTGGGAACAGTTTGATCATCTCTCTTGGGGGCGATGATAATTGCAGCGCTGGCAATTCCAGCCTCTTATGGAATTGCAAAATATCGTTTTAAAAGGTAGAAAAGTGGTACTGCTTTCTTTTCTTGTAACACAGATGCTTCCGGTATCTGTTTTGTTGACACCATTGTTTATCATGTTTAAGAATATGCATCTATATAATACCTGGGGGCTGCAATTTTGGCGGATGCCACCATTGGAATTCATTTTCTATCCTGATTTTGAAGAATTATTTTCGGCAATTCCAAAAGATATGGAGGAAGCTGCCTATATTGATGGATGTAATCGGTTTACGGCGTTCATAAGGATACTTCTGCCGATTGCAAAAACCTGGTGTGATGGTCTGTGCCATCTTCTCCTTCCTGTATGCGTGGGGAGATCTTGCTTATGGCATGACATTCATCCTCGACCAACAAAAGAGACCAATTACAGCCGGTATCTTTAACTTTATGGGACAATACGGAACAAAGTGGAGTTATTTGACTGCGTTTGCAGTTGTTACGATTATTCCGGTAGCTTTAATTTTTATCTTTATGCAGAAGTATATCGTAGGTGGTATGACAAGCGGTGCTGTAAAGGGATAAAAATAAAAAGAAGAAAGGGTTTGAATATGCTTAGAATTGAAGACGGTAAGATTATCTATCATTATGATGCGGAAGAAGTCTGGATTGAAGCTTGGGGCACGGATGGACTGCGTATCCGTGCGACAAAAAGAGGCGCAGATGCCAAAGGAGAACTGGGCGCTGAACCCGGCATTAAAGGCGGTCGGGAAAGCGGAACTTTTGGAAGGTGGGGCAAAGATCCGTAATGGAAAAAAGCGAATTATTTATTACAAACGGCGGTAAAATCACAGTTTATAATCAGCACGGTAAGCTGTTATTAGAAGAGTATTGGAGAAACCGCCGGGATGTAACGGATAAAAAATGCAGCGCCATCGAAGTGGAGGCAAGAGAATTCCGCCCCAATGTGGGGGGCATTATCATCTGACGATGCGGTTTGAATCTTTGGAAAAAGACGAGAAGTTGTATGGGATGGGTCAGTATCAGCAGCCATATCTTGATTTAAAAGGATTGGATCTGGAACTTGCCCACAGAAATTCTCAGGCAAGTGTCCCATTTCTTCTTTCTTCTCTGGGTTACGGACTTTTTATGGAATAATCCGGGTGTGGGAAGAGCCGTTCTTGGCAGGAATACCATGAGTTTTGAAGCTTATGCAACCAGAAGCCTGGACTACTGGATTACTGTGGGAGACACCCCGGCGGAGATTGAAGAAGCGTATGCAAGGGTTACAGGAACCGTACCGATGATGCCGGAATATGGTCTTGGATTCTGGCAGTGTAAATTGCGGTATCAGACGCAGGAAGAGTTGTTGGAAGTTGCAAGAGAATATAAGCGCCGCAATCTTCCCATTGACTTGATTGTAATAGACTTCTTTCATTGGCCGAAGCAAGGGGAGTGGAAATTTGATCCGACCTATTGGCCGGATCCCGATGGTATGGTTCGTGAATTGGAGGAGATGGGGATTAAATTAATGGTTTCTATCTGGCCAACAGTGGATAAGACGTCTGAGAATTACGAGGAGATGTTGGAAAAAGGCTATCTGATTCGGACGGAACGTGGATTCCGTGTGGGACTGGATTTTGAGGGTGCAACGATTCACTATGATGCGACCAACCCGGCGGCACGGGAGTATGTGTGGGGAGAAAGCCAGAAAAATTATTACGAAAAAAGGAATCAAAGTTTTCTGGCTTGATGAGGCGGAGCCGAGTATACGGCTTATGATTTTGATAACTATCGTTATTACCGTGGAACAGATCTGGAAGTCGGCAATATCTATCCGGTGGAATACGCCAGAACTTTCTATGAAGGGATGGAAGCGGAAGGGCAGCAGAACATCGTGAACCTTCTGCGGTGTGCGTGGGCAGGAAGTCAGAAATACGGTGCACTGGTATGGTCCGGGGATATTGCTTCCAGTTTTGAAAGCATGCGGAACCAGTTGGCGGCCGGGCTGAATATGGGACTGGCGGGAATTCCCTGGTGGACTACAGATATTGGAGGATTTCACGGAGGCGATCCCAATGATCCTGCGTTTCGGGAACTGTTTGTCCGGTGGTTCCAGTGGGGAACTTTCTGTCCGGTGATGCGTCTTCACGGCGATCGGGAGCCAAGACAGCCCCAGGTGGGAAGCACAGGCGGTGCGACCTGCCGTTCCGGAGCGGCAAATGAGGTTTGGAGCTACGGTGAAGCGGTTTATGAAATCTGCAAAAAATATATGGAGCTGAGAGAGAAGATGCGGCCTTACACCAGGAAGCTGATGGAAGAGGCCCATAAGAAGGGAACGCCGGTGATGCGTCCACTGTTTTATGAGTACCCGGATGAGAAGAGTTGCTGGGAGGTGGAAGATGAGTACTTCTATGGTCCTGACCTTCTGGTTGCGCCGGTATGTTATGCTAAGCAGGAAAAGAGAAAGGTATATCTTCCGGGAGAGACTATATGGGTAGAATACGAGACGAAGAAAGAGTATCCGGGACAGCAATGGGTGGAGGTTGATACGCCAATTGACCGCATTCCTGTATTCTGTAAAAAGCAAGGGACTATAATGTGAGATTTCGGAAGTTATAGAGATGCTTTCTGGGGAAGATTATTTATCCGGCGAAAGAAAGAGGGTATTTTGTAAGTATTTCAACTTATAGAATGCTCTTTTTCATTTTTGCTGCATCTATAAAAAGAAAGTGGTATGGTTTGAAAATATAAAACTGGATATTTAGATATAGCCAATTTGATGTAGAATACCTATCAAAAATATTCGAAATTATAGGAAAGGAAAGAACGATGGAAGAAAACAGATATGAATTAAACAAACAGCTGGCACAGATGTTAAAGGGCGGCGTCATCATGGATGTTACCACCCCGGAGCAGGCAAAGATTGCAGAGGCAGCCGGTGCCTGTGCCGTTATGGCACTGGAGCGGATTCCGGCAGACATCCGTGCCGCCGGCGGCGTTTCCCGTATGAGTGATCCGAAGATGATCCGCGGCATTCAAGAAGCCGTTTCTATCCCGGTTATGGCAAAGTGCAGAATCGGTCATTTTGTAGAGACGCAGATTCTGGAAGCGATTGAAATTGATTATATTGATGAGAGTGAAGTGCTCTCTCCGGCAGATGACGTATATCACATTAACAAACATGATTTTAAAGTGCCGTTTGTCTGTGGAGCACGTGATCTGGGAGAAGCACTTCGCCGTATTGCCGAAGGAGCATCTATGATTCGTACAAAGGAGAGCCGGGCACCGGAGATGTTGTGCAGGCAGTCCGCCATATGCGTGCCATGAATTCTGAAATCCGCCGGGTGCAGAGTCTGCGGGAGGATGAATTATTTGAGGCTGCGAAACAACTGCAGGTTCCGGTGGAATTGCTGGTTGATGTGCATGAGCACGGAAAACTTCCGGTTGTAAATTTTGCAGCAGGCGGTGTTGCAACACCGGCGGATGCGGCGCTGATGATGCAGCTCGGAGCGGAAGGCGTATTCGTGGGGTCCGGAATCTTCAAGTCCGGGATCCGGCAAAACGCAGCCGCCATTGTAAAGGCGGTGACGAATTACGAAGATGCAAAACTGATTGCTGAACTCTCCGCCGATTTAGGCGAGGCGATGGTTGGCATCAACGAACAGGAAATTGAATTCCTTATGGCAGAGCGGGGAAAATGATATGGTCGCAGCAATCTTAGCTTTACAGGGTGCGTTTGCAGAACATGGCTGCATCCTGGATAAACTGGGGTAAAACATGTGGAGATCCGTCAGAAGAGAGATCTGGAACACCCCTTTGACGCACTGATCATCCCCGGAGGGGAAAGTACGGTGATTGGAAAATTGCTGGAGGAATCCGGCCTATATCAGCCGATCAGAGAAAAAATTCTGTCAGGAATGCCTGTATTCGGAACCTGTGCCGGACTGATTCTGCTGGCAAAAGAAGTGGAAGGAGACCAAAGCTATCTGGGGACCATGGATATCCGTGTAAAAAAAGGAATGCCTATCGCAGACAGTTAGAAGCTTTTATACGGAAGAAACGTTTGCAGGACTGGGAACGATTCCTATGACATTTATCCGCGCTCCATATATTACAGATGCATATGGGAATGTAGAAATACTGGCAGAAGTAGACGGAAAAATTGTGGCTGCAAGACAGGGAAATCAATTGGTAACGGCGTTTCATCCCGAACTGAATGACGATCTGAGCGTACATCGGTATTTTTTGGATATGTTTTCAAGTTAAATGGATTCATGAATGATGTACGTAAATTTAAAATGAGTGATCTGCGAATGCATCTTGTATTGATAGTAGTGATATGATACAATGGAAATGTAGAAAGCACTCATGGCAGGGCATTAAGAGTCCGGGGACGCTTGGTTAGTGTCGGCCGGGGGCAAAGCGTAGGGGTATCCTCCCAAGCTTATAACCCATAAGGGAATACATAAGAAGGGAGGTGGCGTCGATGACGGCATATGAAATCGTTACGATAATTTTGGCTGTGGCTTCACTAATGGTTGCAGTTGGTATGTTTGTTGTTGCGTTGCTTACCTTTCTCGATAAAAAGAGAAATAAGCACAAATAAAAATGCCTATCCTGTCTGACCCACAGGATAGGCAACGTCCGTAAGGACAATTCTAACTTTGCTTGGGGCATCCACTTTGGAGTGGGTGCTTTCTTTATGTGATTTTATTTTAGCACTCTCTTGTAGATACTTCAAAGTGTTTTTTGTTTTTCATATGAAAAGATTAATTTCGTGAGTTGAAATAATAAACGAACATGGTTGCTGTCCGGGACTTTCATTGTACTTGAGGCTGTTTTGATCATTAAATTTGTTAAAAAAATGAAAGCAAAGAGCAGAAAATTTGGTTATCCATAAAACATAGTTGACAAGTAGGAAAAATATGTATATAATATAAACAGAAACAAAGCATAATAAACAAATATGTCTGCTGTCCGGGGCTTTCATAGTAAGTAGAGATTATAGGAGGAAAGAGCGATGGGAAATATTTATAAAGGAACACTGGGATTGATTGGTAACACGCCGCTTGTGGAAGTTGTAAATGTGGAAAAGGAATTGGGACTGGAAGCTACTGTGTTGGTGAAACTGGAATATTTAAACCCAGCAGGCAGTGTTAAGGACCGTATCGCAAAAGCGATGATCGAGGATGCTGAAGCAAAAGGTCTTTTAAAGGAAGGCTCCGTTATTATTGAACCGACTTCCGGCAATACCGGAATCGGATTGGCGGCGATTGCAGCATCGAAAGGCTACCGGGTGATCCTGACCATGCCGGAAACCATGAGCATTGAGAAGAAGAAATATTCTGAAAGCCTATGGTGCAGAATTGGAGCTGACCGAGGGTGCAAAGGGAATGAAGGGTGCGATTCAGAAAGCGGAAGAACTGGCAAAAGAGATTTCCAACAGTTTCATTCCGGGACAGTTTGTAAATCCTGCAAATCCAGCGGTTCATAAGGCAACAACAGGACCGGAAATCTGGAAGGATACGGATGGAAAGGTAGATATCTTTATCGCAGGTGTCGGCACAGGCGGAACGCTTACCGGTGTGGGCGAATATTTAAAAGAACAGAATCCGGACGTGCAGATTGTAGCAATTGAGCCGGCTGGTTCTCCTGTACTTTCCGAGGGAAAAGGGGACCCCATAAGATTCAGGGAATCGGTGCAGGATTTGTACCGGAAGTATTAAATACCGGAATCTATGACGAAATTCTGAAGATAGAGAATGAAGATGCATTTGCCACAGGTAAATTACTTGCAAAACAGGAAGGTGTTCTGGTGGGGAATCTCTTCCGGCGCCGCTTTATATGGTGCAATTCAGCTTGCAAAACGGCCGGAAAATAAAGGGAAGACGATTGTAGCGCTGCTGCCCGATACGGGAGATCGCTATTATTCAACACCATTGTTTGCAGAATAAAAGCATGGATCTGGTCGTACAGTAATAATAAAAATGGAAGTCGTGGGATGATGGACTGTTTATTTGAAGGTCAGTTCGGATTGGAAAAGGAGAGTCTTCGCGTGGACGGAAAAGGATTTCTGGCCCACACGAGCATCCCTTCCCTGACAATCCGAATATTGACAGGGATTTTTGTGAAAACCAGACAGAAATAATTACAGATGTCTGTGAGAGTGTAGATGAAGTTTATGCCCAGTTATTCCTTCTGCAGCAAGAGGCGGTCAGGAAACTCCGTCATCTGAAGACGGGTGAGGAATATTTATGGGCATTTTCTAAATCCGCCGTATGTCAGGGGAGAGAAGGATATCCCCATTGCGGTCTATGAGGGAAGCTTAAAGGGAAAAGAAGCATATCGGGAATATCTGGCAGAGAAGTATGGAAAGAAGAAAATGCTGTTTTCAGGAATCCATTTTAATTTTTCATTTTCGGATGAAATGCTGAAACAGAGGTATCAATCCGGAGAAGCCCGGACGTATCAGGAATACAAAAACAGCGTTTATCTGGATCTTGCCAGAAGGTGACAGAGTTTAGCTGGTTGATTGTATATCTGACGGCGGCGAGTCCTGTTATGGATGGTTCTTTCTTCAAAGAAGAGGCAATTGGAAAGGACATTTTAAGCAATTATGCATCGGTAAGATGCGGTGAGAACGGTTATTGGAATGACTTCATTCCCCTTCTGGACTATGCAAGCCTGGATTCCTATATTCAAAGTATTCAGAGTTATGTGGACGGCGGACAGCTGAGAGCGGCCTCAGAATTATATTATCCGGTGCGGCTGAAACCTGCGGGGGAAAATTCTCTGGAGAATCTGAAACGTTCCGGTGTCAATCATATTGAGCTGCGGATGTTGGATCTGAATCCTTTATCTCGGTTGGAATTTTTAAAGAAGACATTCAGTTCCTGCATTTGTTCCTTATTTATCTGATGACTTTGGAAAAACGGGAATTTGAAACCTTCCGGCAGATCATGGCAATCAAAAATGAAAAACTGGCAGCAGGATATCAGGATGAGAAAATCTGGATTGAGACCGGATGGAATCAGGCTCTTCCGGTACGAGATGCCGCTTTGGAAATCCTTTGTGATATGGAACGTTATTTTGAACAATTCGAGAAAGAGGATGCCATGGCTTGTATCTTCTGGCAGAAAAAAAATTTTGAATCCGGAAATGCGGTATGCTGTGAGCGTTCGGAAGAAATTTGGACACAGGTACGTGGACTGCGGGTTGGAACTTGTAAAAAATATGCGGATGAAATAGAAAAAAAGGGGAAGTATCGTGTGAATTATTTGGCATTTGTTCGCGGAATGAATTTTGATGAATGATTATCTCAGGGAATTTTACAGCCACAGTAATAAGCATCCCCATGGATGGGGGGTGGCCTGTCTTGAGAAGCAGGAAGCGATGATAGAAAAAAAAGAACCGCTGCAGGCTGCGAAAAGTCACTATCTGAAAAGAACGGCTGTCTGTGCCGATTTATGCAAAAACAGCGGTTGCCCATATCCGATATGCAACCATTGGAAATGTCATGTATCAGAACTGTCATCCCTATACCCCGAAAGATGATTGCGGAAGACGGTGGGACTCTGGTACACAATGGTACGATTTTCGACTATTCGCCCTTGCAAAATTCACCAGACTGCAGATGGGAGACACAGACAGTGAGCGGATTTTGTTATACCTGGTAGAGCAGATCAATAAAAAAAGAATATCTGCTTCAAAGAGCATTGAATGCAAAGAACGATTTTCACTTCTGGACGCTGTCATCTGCGAGATGGCGGAAGGAAATAAGCTGAATCTGCTTTTTGTATGACGGAGAGCTTTTATACGTGCATACGAACTATGCGGATTCCCTGCATGTACTGGAAGAGAACGAGTGTATGATTTTTTCCACATTTCCGCTGGACAAGAAGGATTGGAAAAAGTTCCATTTACCACCCTGCTTGCTTTCCAGGATGGGAAATTGGTCTGCCGGGGAACAAATCATAAAAAGGAATATAAAGACAGTGAGGAAAACCTGAAATTTTTATATCAGATATTTTCAAATTTATAGGGCTGTCCGAGCACGTTTGGAAATTGCGGATAAATTTCCAAATAGCCCCTGGGAGGAGAAAAAGGACGTGAAATATAAAATTGAGACGCGATGTATTCATAATGAAAATCCTGGGACAAAGGATGATGCCTATGGAGCTGTCACAGTTCCGATTTTCCAGACTGCAACGTTTTCGCATCCGGGAATCGGAAGATCCACAGGTTATGATTATACACGGAAAGCAACCCCACCAGATCGGAGCTGGAAGAAATCGTTTCCTCACTGGAAGGAGCGGTGGATACCGTGGCATGTTCCAGTGGGATGGCGGCGATCGGACTATGTCTGGAATTATTTCATGCGGGAGATCATCTGATCTGTTCGGAGGATTTGTATGGCGGATCAATAAGAATATTTCAGACAATCGGGGAGCAAAGGGACTTCAGTTTTCTTATATCGATACATCAGATCAGAAGCTTGTGCGGAAAGAAATCAGGAAGAATACGAAGGCGCTCTATATTGAAACTCAAGCAATCCCACCATGCAGGTGACAGATCTGGCTGCGATGAAAGGTCTGGCAGAGGAACATGGACTTGATCTGATCGTTGATAATACGTTCTTGTCGCCTTACTTTCAGAATCCGCTGAAGTTTGGAGCAGATCTGGTAATACACAGCGGTACAAAGTTTCTGGGCGGTCATAATGATACGTTGGCAGGCTTCCTTTGTACAAGCCGTCAGGATCTTGCAGAGAAGATTCGATATCTGTATAAGACGATGGGAAGCTGTTTGTCTCCCTTTGACAGTTTTTTGATTACCAGAGGAATCAAGACGCTTTCTGTACGGTTGGAAAGACAGCAGAGCAATGCGGTGGCTATTGCAGCGTGGCTGAAGCAGCAGAAGAAGATCGAACAGGTATATTATGTAGGATTGCCGGAGCATCCGGGATATGAAGTTAACCGCAGGCAGTCCAGGGGAGGCGGCAGCATGATTTCTTTTCGGACGGATACGGAGCAGACAGCCAGAGGGCTGCTTGAGCGGCTGCGTTTGATTACTTATGCAGAAAGTCTGGGCGGCGTGGAATCCCTGATCACGTATCCGATGCTGCAGACGCATGGAGACGTACCCGGTGGAGAAACGGGAAAAGCTGGGGATTACGGAGAATTTTCTAAGGCTTTCCACAGGAATTGAAAATGTGGATGACCTGATCGCGGATTTGGATCAGGCATTGAACGGGGGAGGAGAATTATGCGATATGATTTTGATATGGTAATAGAACGCAGAGGAACCAATTGTCTGAAATACGATTTCGCCCGGGAACGGGGAAAACAGGAAAACGTTCTCCCGTTGTGGGTGGCAGATATGGATTTTCAGACAGCTTCTCCTATCTTAGAAAAGCTGGAACACACCGTAAAACATGGAATCTTTGGCTACAGCGAGGGAAAGGAAGATTATTTTCGCGCAGTTGCCAACTGGTATCGGAATCACTTCGGCTGGGAAGTAAATCCCAGTTGGCTGGTAAAACCCCAGGGGTTGTCTTTGCAATCGCAGCAGCCATCCGTGCATTTACCAGGAAGGGAGATCACGTTCTTCTGCAGCAGCCGGTATACTATCCGTTCAGTGAAGTGATTACGGATAATGACAGGGTGTTGGTAAATAATCCTTTAAAATTGGCAGATGGTCATTATGAGATTGATTTTCAGGATTTTGAGGAAAAGATCGTTGCCAATGATGTGAAATTATTCTTGCTTTGCAATCCTCATAATCCGGTGGGACGTGTCTGGACAGAATGGGAACTTCGGAGGCTGGGAGACATTTGCCTGAAGCATGGGGTCCTTGTGGTCAGTGATGAAATCCACAGCGACTTTACGTATCCCGGATTTCAGCATCAGGTGTTTGCATCTTTATCTCCCGATTATGCAGCTATCACTGTTACATGTACTGCTCCCAGCAAGACCTTTAATCTGGCAGGTCTGCAGGTATCCAATATCTTTATTTCGGATGCAGGATTGAGGCGGAAATTTAAACAGGCAATTGCAGCAGCAGGGTACAGTCAGGTGAATCTGATGGGTCTGGTTGCCTGTCAGGCGGCTTACGAGGAAGGGGAAGACTGGCTTTTACAATTGAAAGAGTATCTTGCAGGAAATCTTGCATTTGTAAGGGAATACCTGCAGGAGAGGATTCCGGAAATCCGCCTGATTGAACCGGAGGGAACTTATCTTCTCTGGCTGGATTTTCGCGGGCTGCATCTGTCCGAGGAAGAGCGAGGAGGAGCTGATTGTAAAGAAGGCACGGTTATGGCTTGACAGCGGTGCAATGTTCGGTCCGGATGGTGAGGGATTCGAAAGGATCAATATTGCCTGCCCGAGAAAGATACTGCAGCAGGCAATGGAGCAGCTGGAAGAAGCAGTGCACAGTGCCGTTTTCTGAATGGGTCCAGGCATTCCTGATAAAAAAAAGATTAGAAAGGAACGAATGACAGTTTATGAAAATCCACTTCATTATAAACGCTCAGAATATGACTGTGGTCCGACCGCTATGCTGAACGGAATCAGCTATCTGTTTGAACGGGAAGAAATTCCTCCGGAGGTTATACGAAATATTATGCTCTATTCTCTGGATTGTTATAATGCGGAGGAATCGCGGGAAAATGCGGAACCTCCGGTACGGCGATGATGTTTTTTGAGTAACTGGCTGAATGGATTTGGAAAGATCGGGCAGCTTCCGGTATCCAGTCAATATCTGGATGGGAAGCGTGTATATCTGGGAAAGGAAAGCAGGATCAATGATGCGCTTCGCCGTGGAGGAGCAGTTGTGGTAAAGGTCCATTATGATGAGGGTCATTATGTGCTGCTTACAGGTGAGAAAGGCGGAAATGTCCGGATGTTTGATCCCTATTATCGGGAAGAAGCATTTACGGAGAAGGATCTTCTGCTTGTGAAGGATCATCCGTTCTGTTATAATCGTGTGGTGCCGGAGCGGTATTTTAACAAAGAGACTTTTTGAAATTTATGCACTGGGTCCTGTAGAAACAAGGGAAGCGGTGCTTCTGTTCAATGAGAATACGAAACTGACTCCGACAAGACGATAGAATACTTCATCTGAGAAAGGAGCCTGACATGACACTTCAGCCGTTACGTTATGTAATACAGGCGGCAGATTCCGTTCGATGAACGAGGCGGCAAAGCAGTTATATATTTCGCAGCCCAGCTTATCAGGAGCCATTAAGGATCTGGAAGAGGAAATCGGAACGGAGATTTTTAAAAGAACCAACAAGGGGACAGTCCTCACACCGGAAGGTGAGGAATTTCTCGGGTATGCCCGTCAGGTGGCAGAGCAGTATCAGCTGTTGGAAGAACGGTTTGTAAAGCGTACGAAGGGAAAGAAAAGATTCAGTGTTTCCATGCAGCATTACACCTTTGCAGTGAAAGCATTTGTGGAGTTGGTGAAACAGTTTGGCATGGATGAATATGAATTTGCCGTATATGAGACCAAGACATATGACGTTATTTGGGATGTGAAAAATTTTAAAAGTGAATTGGGTATCTTATATCGAAACGATTTCAATGAGAAGGTGCTTTCAAAGGTTTTAAAGGAAAATAATCTGGAGTTTCATGAATTGTTTTCCTGCAGAACCTATGTGTATCTGTGGAAAGGACATCCGCTGGCAGAACAGGAGAAGATCTGCATGGAAGAATTGAAGGAATATCCATGTCTATCTTTTGATCAGGGAAGTAATACCTCCTTCTATCTGGCGGAAGAGGTACTGAGTACCTATGAGTATAAGCGGATCATCAAGGCGAATGACCGGGCTACGATGCTGAATCTTATGGTTGGTTAAATGGTTATACACTCTGTTCCGGGATTATCTGTGAAGAATTAAACGGGAGCGAGTACAGAGCAGTTCCTTTGGATGCGGACGAGAATATGACCATCGGCTATATCAGCCGGAGGGGCATGTCAGTCAGTCCTCTTGGAATCCGTTATCTGGAAGAAATCAAGAAATATAAAGCTTTCTCTTATGATGTAGAGAAAGCTTTTTATGTATTACTCCGCCATCATTTCCCAAAATAACTGTGCCACCTGGGGGAAGCTGTTCTCTGGACTTACATAAAACAGCAATCTCTGTGGTAAGAGCTTCATCGTCTATTTTTAATAGAGTCAAATCCGGATTTTCCAATTGATAGACGGCAGAAGCCGGTAAAATTCCAACTCCAAGTCCCTTTTTCGCGAGCTAATGTAGTCTGTGCATCATCGTTGCAGCAGCGGATTTGTGGTGTACATCCTGCGGCTTCGAATCGGGACAGAAGGATTCCCTCCCATCGTCGATACACAATCAGCGGTTTTCCGGCGAGATCTGCCAGTGATATAGTTTCAGAATTACTGAAATCCTGGAGGTAGGAAGCCAGACCTGCGGCCAGCATGGATTCTTTGCGCAGGGGAAGAATTTCTGTCTCTGGGGCAGAAAATGGTGTGCGCACAATAGCGAGATCAAGCTGTTCCATACGCAGCTGTTCCAATAACTGATAGGTATTGGCATTGTATAATTCATATCGTATCTTCGGATGCTCTGCAGAAAAGCGGGCGATCCATTCCATAAATAAAGTGCCTTGCACGGAGGAAACCACGCCGATGCGCAGCGTTCCGGCGTTCCTGCACGGAAATTATCCATCTCTGCTGCAGTGGCATTGCACATTCCGAGAATCGTGCTGGCTCTCTGGTAAAAGGTATGCCCGGCCTCTGTCAGATGCAGACGCCGGCCTTCATGTCTGAATAAAAGACACCCCAATTCTTCTTCCAGGCTATGCAGCTGTGCTGTCAGGGGCGGCTGGGTCATGTTCAGTCTTCTGGCAGCTCCGATTACTGTGCCTTCTTCTACGATTGCCGTAAAATAGCGTAATTGCCGTATCTCCATAAAATATCCTCTCCAATCTGTAAAATCTATATGAAATTCCTATAATTATACCATAAAATAAATATTATTCATATAAAATTCGCGCATCCTGTGTCTTAAACTGCCAGTTGATTTTTGCACATTCTGCATTACGCCTAATAGTCCACGTACGAACCTGTTGTTTAAAGCTTTCCAAATCTGGCAGCGGTTTCCCCAGGGCCTGGCGGCTCATGATGCCGATTTCAATTTCTGCCATGTCCAGCCAGCTCCCGTGTTTTGGCGTGTAATGCCATTCAAAGCGTTCTGCAAGCCTGCGTGCTTCTTCCGGTGGGAAGGTCTTATATAATGAAGCCGGAGAATGGGTATTTAGATTGTCGGTAACAAGGACTATTTTTTCCGTCCCTGGGTACAGGGTGTCGGAAGTATACCGGAGAATTTCTGCAAAATCCAGTGCTGTGCGGGTCTGTGTCACAACCGTTTCCCTCCTGCCTGCCAGAGGTTCAGAAATCATGAAGACATCTGCAACACCGTTGCGGACATACACGGAATCTACTTTTTCAGGCTGGCCCGGTTCACAGGGAATACGGGTTTCCGTTATGAGCTGTTTGTTCGTTTCATCTATGCAGACGACAGGACGGAGAGGGTCATACGGGCGCTGGTATACCTCCAGCACGTCCTCCATCTTCGCTACGAACTCGGCATCTGCTTCCGGAATGCACCATTCCTTTACAAGCCACGGCTTGATTTCGTTTTTTCATAACCTCGCAGACGGTGCTGTCCGTAATGTAATCGACCACTTCCAGGCGGATCAGTTCATCCGCGATTGCCTGCATCGTCCAGCGTGAAGTTCCTTCCGGCGGTTCCGAACAGGCTATGGCGCATATCCGGGCTTCCACATCGCCCGTCACCTTGCGGCGGCGGTTTTCCTGCACCTTCCGCCCAAGGGCTGCCTCCATCCCTTCCATGACAAACCGTTGCGCAATACCTGCAATGGTGGAACGGGAGGCTCCATATGCGTCTTTGATGCGGTCATATGTCCATGCCTTGTTTTCGGGTTTCTGGTCCAGCTTTAGCAGTATCTGCGCATGCCTTATGCGGTAACCCTTTCCGCCTTTTTGTATTAATGCTTTCAGCTCCTGTATTTCATCGTTTGTCAGCGTGACAATGTAGCGTGGCATATCTGCGTCCTCCAATACCGTTTTTAATGGAGTATAGCAAATTTTTTCAGCACTGTAAAGTATTGTTACTAACCGGATGTCAGGAAAGACTGGATAAGATTTTGGGAATTACCCGCGAGAATCTGACGGGTGTAAGAGTTGTGCGGGCGTTTGGGAAAGAACACTCGGAGACAGAGCGATTTGAAACAGCCAATGGTCTGCTGAATTCCATGCAGCTTCATGTGGGACGTCTCTCCGGGTTGATGAATCCATTGACCTATGTGGTTGTGAATCTGGCGACAATTGCGATTCTGAATATGGGAGCTTCCAGAATCAATCATGGAATGTTGCTAAGCGGCGATGTGGTCGCGCTCGTCAATTACATGAGCCAGATTCTGATAGAGTTGGTCAAACTTGCCAATACCGTTGTTTTATTAAGCAAGGCGCTTGCCAGTCTGAACCGCATTGAGGGCGTATTAGAGACGGCTTCTTCTATGAAATTTACGGAAGGGAATGGAAGCCTGAAAAACAGGAATAATATTACAAAAAGTCGTAACAGAATTCCGGAAAATCAGAATACTGCCTTCCATATGGAAGAAGCGGTTGAATTCCAACAGGTAAGTTTAACTTATGCAGGTGCCGGTGAAGAGAGTCTGACGGATATCTCCTTCTGTGCCCAAAAGGGGAGACAATCGGCGTGATCGGCGGTACAGGGAGCGGCAAATCCAGTCTGGTAAATCTGATTCCCAGTTTTTATGATGCGACCTCCGGGCAGGTTCGGATTATGGGAAAACCCATTGCAGAGTGGGGCAGGGAAGAACTGCGGACCAGCGTAGGTGTTGTTATGCAGCGGGCACAATTATTTGCCGGAACGATTCGTTCAAATATGTTATGGGAAATCCGGATGCGACGGACGAGCAGATCTGGAAAGCATTAGAGATCGCTCAGGCGGCAGAGGTGGTACGCGGCAAACCACTGGGACTTGATGAGCCGGTAGAGCAGGGAGGAAGAAATTTCTCAGGCGGACAAAAGCAGCGGCTGACGATTGCAAGGGCTTTGGTGAAACAGCCGGAAATACTGATTCTGGATGATAGTGCCAGTGCACTTGATTTTGCCACAGATGCCGCACTGCGCAGGGCACTTGGCACTTTAGCGGGAAAGATTACGGTGTTTATTGTCTCTCAGCGGGCTTCCAGCCTGAAACATGCAGATCAGATTCTTGTGTTGGAGGATGGGCAGATTGCTGACAAAGGAAGACATGAGGAACTACTGGAACGCTGCGACGTCTATCGCGAGATCTACGAGAGTCAGTTCAAGAAAGGGAGGTGCATTGATGGCTGCTGAGAAGATCATGAAAGGAGAAAAGAGAGAAAACCGGATGGTTATGAAGCGGATTATGCAATATATAAAGCCATATTCCCTTTTTCTGATCATTAGTTTTTGTGCGCTGCCGTAAGTGTGGCAGCACAGCTTCTGGTACCGATTTTTTGTGGGAATGCCATTGATGCTATGATCGGAAAGGGGCAGGTTGATTTTAATGGTGTTGGAACGATTGTAGTTGCCATCGCGGCAGCAACAGTTATTACGGCTGCTGCGCAATGGGTATTGGCTGTGTGTAATAACAAAATTACTTACTGTGTTTCAAGGGACTTGAGAAATGATTCTATCAATAAGATACAGACGCTCCCTTTGTCCTTCCTGGATTCCCATCCTTCCGGCGATCTGGTCAGCCGTGTAGTTGCGGATGTGGATACTTTGCAGATGGATTATTGATGGGATTTACACAGTTGTTTACCGGTGTTTTGACGATTATTGGTACGCTGGGCTTTATGGTATCGGTAAATCCGCTGATTACTCTGGTTGTGGTCTGCCTGACACCACTGAGCCTGTTTGTGGCAAACTTTATTGCAAAGCATACGTACCAGCATTTTCAGCGGCAGACTGCTGTGAGGGGAGAGCAGACAGCCTACATCAATGAAATGATAGAGGGCATGAAGGTGGTTCAGGCTTTCGGATATGAAAACAGAAGCCTGGAAAAATTCGATGAGGTAAATGGACGGCTGCAGGAGACAAGTCTGAAGGCGGTATTTTTCTCCAGTCGACGAATCCGTGTACCCGTTTTGTAAATAATCTTGTCTATGCAGCAGGGGATTGGCAGGTGCATTGTATGCTGTATCCGGCGGTATTACAGTGGGACAGCTCAGCATTTTCCTGAGTTATGCGAATCAGTATTCGAAACCCTTCAATGAGATTTCCAGTGTGGTGACGGAACTTCAGAATGCTATTGCATGTGCGGACCGGTGTTCCAGCTTCTGGACGAGGAAAGTCAGGTGGAGGAAAAGGGAGCCGTATTGGTAAGTGACGGGCATGTAGCGCTTGAGCACGTATCTTTCGGTATGTGCCGGATCGGCCATTGATTGAGGACTTTACTTTGGATGTGAAGCCGGGGCAGAGAATTGCGATCGTCGGTCCCACCGGATGCGGAAAAACTACACTGATTAATCTGCTGATGCGTTTTTATGATGTGAACAGCGGTAAGATTCAGGTGGCAGGACAGGATATCCGGGATGTAACCCGGAAGTCCCTGCGGCAGAATTATGGTATGGTTTTGCAGGAAACATGGCTGAAGGCAGGAACCATTCGGGAGAATATCGCTTATGGAAAGCCGGATGCCACGGAAGAGGAAGTGATAGCGGCTGCGAAAGCGTCCTATGCCCATAGCTTTATCAAGCGTCTGCCGGACGGATATGATACGATGATTGCTGAAGACGGAGGAAATATCAGTCAGGGGCAAAAGCAGCTTCTGTGTATTGCGCGGGTAATGCTTTGCCTGCCTCCGATGCTGATTCTGGATGAGGCGACCAGCAGCATTGATACCCGTACAGAGATTCGGATTCAGGCTGCATTTGCCCGTATGATGGAAGGCAGAACCAGCTTTATCGTAGCGCATCGTCTTTCTACGATTCGGGAGGCGGATGTGATACTGGTGATGAAAGACGGTCATATCATTGAGCAGGGAGATCACGATTCTCTGATGGAAAAAGAGGGATTTTATGCCCATCTTTATAATAGTCAATTTGAGGAGACAACTGCAGGGCATAGATAATTTCAGGGTGCTGCAACAATAGAAGCTTCATGAGTGGTTTCAGGACGGTAACAGACATGTGATGGTCCAAGACTGCTGATGAAGCTTTTCTTCTTTGCTATTGACAAAAGTCCGAAATTGGATTAGAATACATGGTACGAAAATCGGACCTGGAGGTAAAGCAATTGGAGTACAGACTGGGAAGTGAATTAAAAGAGTTTAATCGTTTATACAAAGAATTTGATGAATTATACCATGGCATAGCCGTGAGGGCAGAGCTGTCTGACAGTGCTTTTTGTATTTTGTACGCAGTCGTTGAGATGGGAGATGGCTGTCTGCAAAAGGAGATTTCGAACGTTACTTTTCAGCAAGCAGACAATCAATTCGTCGATTCAAAATCTGAAATCAAAGGGTTACATTTTGCTTACACAGGGAAAAGGACATGATAAACATATTCATTTGACAGAGACGGGAGAGCAGTTGGTAAAGGAGAAGATTTTACCTGTTATGGATATGGAAAATGCAGCATTTTCCCAAATGCCCCAGAAAGAGAGTCAGGAGCTTTTAAGGCTGACGAAGAAATATATGCAATTGCTTCAAAAGAAGTTTCAAGAAAACAGATAGATTATGACATTGGAGGGATTGAGGAATGAGAATACAGTTATCAGATCACTTTACGTATAAGCGGCTGCTGCGTTTTGTGGTATCACCGATTATGATGATGATTTTCACTTCACTGTATAGTATTGTAGACGGATTTTTGTATCAAATTATGTGGGTAAGACACCGTTTGCGGCAGTGAATCTGATTATGCCGGTCTGCATGGGGCTTGGAACGATAGGAACTATGATCGGTACAGGCGGAAGTGCAATCGTTTCCCAGGTACTGGGGAAGGGAAACGAGAACAGGCAAACCGCTGTTTTTCCATGCTTGTTTATTTTGCGGTTCTTTTAAGCGTGGTGTTATCCGTGATTGGATTTGTCTTTGCACGCCCGATTGCCATTGCATTAGGTGCGACAGGTGACCTGTTGGAAAATTGCATCGTATACAGTAGGATTTTATATATTGCATTGACTGCATTTGTCCTGCAGTATGTTTTTCAGAGTTTTTTGTGACGGCGGAGAAACCATCATTAAGCCTGGGGATATCATTGGTTTCAGGAGTGACCAATATGGTTCTGGATTTTCTGTTTATTGCAGTTTTCAAATGGGGACTTGCAGGAGCAGCGATTGCAACAGGTATTGGACAGATGGTCGGTGGTGTCATTCCGGTCATTTACTTCACAAGAAAAAATGATAGCTTATTGCAGTTAGTCAGAACACGTTTTGATGGAAAAGTCCTGCGAAAAGCTTTGGGAAATGGTTCTTCCGAGATGGTGACGAATCTTTCCGCTTCTCTTGTAAATATTCTGTACAACTTTCAACTTATGAAGTTTGCGGGAGAAAATGGTGTTGCCGCATATGGTATTATTATGTATGTGAACTTCATCTTTATGGCGATATTTTTGGATATTCCATTGGAAGCGCACCAATTATCGGTTACCACTATGGGGCGGCGCATGATAAGGAATTAAAGAACCTGTTTCGGAAAAGTATGGTGCTGATGGGCGGCTCGGGGTTGATTCTGACGGTACTGGCGGAAATTCTGACCGCACCCTTGGTGACGATTTTTGCAAGCTATGACGCCGAACTGTTTCAGATGACGGCCCATGGATTCCGGCTGTATTCTTTGGCATTCATCTTTATGGGAATTAATGTCTGGGGTTCTGCATTTTTACAGCACTGGGCAATGGCGCCGTATCCGCAATCATTTCTTTTCTAAGAACACTGCTTTTTCAGATTGCAGTTGTTCTGGTATTGCCTGTTTTTCTTTGGAATTGACGGTATCTGGCTGGCAATTGTAGTAGCTGAACTTTTGGCACTCATAGTTACGGTACTCTTTTTTAGTTAAGAAGAGGAAGAAATATCATTACGCATAAGAAAAAATCAGAACAGAGAAAATATCCTGTTAAAGCCAAACCCCGGAAAGTCTGTCCACAGCATTTCCGGGTTTTGTGTTTAGTTTTTCTTTCCGGACGGAGATTTTGGAGCATAGTCGTGCATACCTTCAACTGCACCCTGGGCAACCGCCCACAGGTAAAGGCTGGCAACCGTACCATAAGGAGAATAACGCCGCTTGTATTTTTGGTATAAGGAAGGGGTGATCTTACGGTGGTGATACACCATGCGCAGCCCCCGCTGAATTGCCAGATCACCAAAACTGAGTACATCCGGCCGCTGCATAGAAAAGATAAGCAACATTTCCGCCGTCCAGACTCCGATCCCCGGAAGCTTACAAAGTCTGGTACAGACCTGAGCGTCCGGCAGTTCCTGCAATTCCTCCAGATCCAGATTCCCGATGATAATCTCTTCCGTGATTTTCTTGATATAATTTGCCTTTCTCATAGAGATCCCGCAGCTTTGCAGCTCTTTGGCAGGAATTGCAGCCAGATGCTCCGGTGTTAACGGAGCAAACCGAGCCTGTATCCGTTCCCAAATTGTATTCAATGCTTTCGTAGAGATTTGCTGTCCCACGATAGAATTGACCAAAGCCTCATACAGATCTGGAATAACCGGACGTTCAATATACCCAATCCGATCAATCACCGCCCCAAGTACAGGATCTCTGCTCTTCAAATAATCAATCTCTGTTTTTCCATAAAGAAAATATTCCAATTGTTTCATAAATTTGTTTCCCTCGTGATAAGTTTACAACTCAATAAATTCATCTGAAAACCTTCTTTTTATACTTGACTTTTAAGCGTTCGGCTTCTTATGACTATTATATAACATTTATTGAAAATGGTCATGTTTATTTTTCGTTATCTATTGTACTGAAATGGAAGTTTATATACTTATTCCGTGTAGCACAGATTACGCACGCTGCAACGGTTTTCCAATCAACCCACTTCACGGACGACGGAATCTTTGAAACCTGGTTCGACCGCCCCAAATTCAACGCCATGATGGAAAAGGCCGGGAATCAGAAATGGCTCCCGGCTTGTAAAATCAGGAGGTTTATGGTAGTATGGAGATACAAAAACGAAAGGGAAAGCAGGTGGGAAGATTGACAGTGACGGAACAGATAGACCAGAAACATCAGGAAGATTTACAGAGGCTCAGAGGTTTTCGCCTGCTTGATGATGATTTCCTCACAAAGTGTTTTGAGGGAGATACGGCAAGCATAGAACTGGTATTGCGGATTGTACTGGAAAAGCCGGATTTAAAGGTTCTGGACGTTCACACTCAGGTATTTGTGGAGAATCTGCTGAATCGTTCGGTGAGGCTGGATATTCTGGCTACGGACAGTACCGGGGCAAAACTGAACGTGGAAATACAGCGCTCAGATAAAGGAGCTGGGAGAAAAAGGGCAAGATACAATAGCAGCATGATGGACGCAAACCTCTTGAAAAAAGGCGAGGATTTTGACCAGCTGCCAGAAACGTGGGTAATCTTTATCACAGAGAATGATGTAATGGCAAAAGGGGTGCCGCTCTATCCGGTTGAGCGCTGCTTTTTAGAAACCGGAGAAAAATTTGAAGACGGTTCTCACATACTATATGTAAATGGTGCTTACCGTGGAGATACGCCAATCGGGAAGTTAATGCATGACTTCTCCTGCACAGACGCAGCCGATATGTATTATGGGACATTGGCAGACAGGGTGAGATTTTTCAAAGAGAGCAAGGAGGGAATCGAAATTATGTGTCGGGCTATGGAGGATATGAGGAATCAGACATTAAAAGAGGGAGCAATCAATTCTGCAAAAAAGAATGTTGGCAGATGGAATATTGACACTTGAAAAAATTGCAGAATATGCAGGACTGTCGCTTGATGAAGTGAAAAACTGAAAGCAGAACGAACAGCATAAACGAAACCGTAGGCCGGGAATCTAAAAACAGGTTCTCGGCCTTATATTTTGTCCTGAAATGTAAATTTTTTGTGACCAATATCCATGATCCTGCGTGCCAAGTACACTCCGGTTCATGGCTGCTGTCCGGGACTTTCATGGTAAACCCATCATGCTGGAACAGCATATAATCAGTGATCTGACTGTAATCAGTATGTTTACTTGTTGACATCTAAAAGGTAATATGTTACCATGTATTGGTAATATATTACGTATTTGGAGAAGAATATGAATATAAAGAAGTAATGCAGTATGAAAATGTAGATTTCAGTGGTATAGAGACATCCTATTTCTTATTAGGACTATTGAGTGCTTTTTGATAATCGTTTTCAGGCGGTAGCAGATAAAACGATGGAAGAAATCAGTTGGAAGCAGTTTTTTGCCATAATCTGTATAAATCTATGTAAAGAGAAACCTACCATAAAGGAACTCACTGAAATTATGGGAAGCTCCACCAGAATGTAAAGCAAATTCTTTTAAAGCTTGAGAAAAAAGGATTTGTGAATATCTATCCGGATTCAAAAGACAAGAGAAAACAAAGAATAGAACTTACAGAATATTGTATAAAGTTTTGTGAAAAAATGGTGAAATAAGTAGTCAGATCATGAAGAAGATGTTTGATGGGATATCTGAGGAACAATTACGAGTCACTATTCAGACCATCATACAGATAGAGAATAATTTAAAGGATCTATAGGGAGAAAAGGCTATGGGAAAAGGGAATTATTTTATACCAATCAAAATATGGTTCAACTGAGAAATATGCCAAATGGTTACAGGAAGAAGTCGGATATGATTGTATCAAGACGAAACATGCGAATGTTAAGTCCCTTCAGAAATATGACACAATTATTTTAGGCGGTGGTGTCTACGCATCGGGAATTGCCGGCTTATCATTTATGAAAAAAAATATAGAAAATTTAGCAGGTAAAAATATAGCTGTTTTCGGTGTTGGCGCATCACCTTATGATGAAAATGCCATTGATCAAATTAAAAAGCTGCACTTTAAAGACAAACTGAAAAATGTTCCTCTGTACTATTGCCGTGGTGCATGGAACGAAAAAAGAAATGTCATTTAAGGACAGGACATTGTGTAAGATGTTGCAGAAGGCTGTAGCTAAGCAAGATCCTGATACATATGAACCATGGCAAAAAGCATTAATGTGTGCAGCTGGGCAAAAATGCGATTGGACAGATAAGAAATATTTGGAACCGATACTTACATTTGCAAAATGTAATGGACTATGAAAAAAAGATAGTTTTTCTATAAGTGCTGTACTATGTTGCCGATGGTCAAATATGCAGAGCGATATGCATCACTCCAAAATATCAGGAGAAGGGGGCGCGGAAGCGGACGGCGTACCGGACAGCGCTGTCCGGAATGCCGTCCGCTTCCGTGCCCCTCTTCTCCGTCCGTAGGCCAAGAATAGACTATTGATACTTCGGCTCGCAAGTCACCTCACACCCAAGTCTGTGGAAGGTCTTCTTATCAGCATCAGAAAGCATGACACTGGAATGCACCTGACACCCATGAAGTTTTGGAAGCTGCATCAGCGCCAGCTTTGCATCTGCACTGTCTGCAGCCGTGGCAGAGAGTGCGATTAGAATCTCATCCGTATGAAGCCGCGGATTCTTGCTGCCCAGATACTGCGTCTTTAATATCTGAATCGGTTCAATAGCAGTAGGAGAGATAATATGCTTTTCATGATCAATTTCTGCCAGTTCTTTCAAAGCATTCAGAAGCAAGGCAGCACAAGGTCCAAGCAGATCCCTGTCTTGCCGGTGATGATTCGTCCGTCTGGAAGTTCCATGGCAGCGGCCGGTGCTCCGGTGGTCTCTGCACGGACAAGTGCCGGAGAAACAGTACTGCGGTCAGTGGCTGTGATATGTTCCTGCTTCAGCAGTAATTCAATTTTGTAAGGCTTCCTCTTCGGTACGGGAACCGTCAGCGATTCCATCCACAGCCTGATAATAACGGCGGATCATCTCCTGACGGGATGCTTCGCGGCAGACTTGATCATCAATAATACAGTTTCCTGCCATATTAACGCCCATATCTGTAGGAGATTTGTAAGGACTTTCTCCAAAGATACGTTCAAAGATGGCATTCAGCACAGGAAAGATTTCCACATCACGGTTATAGTTGACGGTTGTTTCGCCGTAAGCTTCCAAATGGAACGGGTCGATCATATTTACATCATTCAGGTCTGCTGTTGCTGCTTCGTATGCCAGATTTACAGGATGTTTCAGAGGAATATTCCAGATTGGGAATGTCTCGAACTTGGCATAGCCGGCAGGAATACCTCTCTTGTTGTCATGGTAGAGCTGGGAAAGACAGGTTGCCATCTTGCCGCTTCCAGGTCCGGGGGCAGTTACCACAACCAACGGTCTTGAGGTTTCGATGTAGTCATTCTTTCCGTATCCTTCATCACTTACGATCAGTGGAATATTGCCCGGATACCCCGGAATATTATAGAGAATATATACTTTAATTCCAAGATTTTCCAGACGTTTCTTAAACATCATGGCACTGTGCTGTCCGGAAAATTGTGTGATGACAACACTGCCCACATAAAGTCCCTTGCCACGGAACTCGTCAATCAACCGAAGAACATCACTGTCGTAAGTGATTCCCAGATCACCGCGGATTTTATTCTTTTCAATAGCGCCTGCACTGATGGCAATTACGATTTCCGCCTGATCGGCAAGCTGCATCAGCATCTGAAGTTTGCTGTCGGGAACAAATCCCGGCAGAACCCTGGAAGCATGATAATCGTCGAATAATTTTCCGCCGAATTCCAGATAAAGTTTGTTATCAAATTGATTAATCCGTTCCCGGATGTGCTCTGACTGCATGCTCAGATATTTTCATTATCAAAACCAATCTTCATGTCCATTATTCTCCCTGTATTTGTACAATATTAATGATACACGGATTGCTCCGCATCTCATACTCTTAAAATCCTGAAAACATTCGAAATTCGTCCTATTCGGGCTGTTTTCTCATGTTTTGCGCGTCCCAAAGTCATGCTTGTATCATCCTATTAGTTTAAGTATACAATCAGGAGTGTTGGAGAGCAAGGTTTTTTTGCAAATCCGTGGTGTTCATAGGAATTTCATAAAGTTTTAATTGCGAATCTATGGGATATACTTTATAATGGAGTGGTTGAAATAAAGCATCAGCAGGTCTGTTAGTTGCTTGACGGTATACGGAAATGTAATTTTGCCAGTATGCCGGTTCGATAAGGAGGAGAAGCATGAGTCTGCCAGAAGACAAAAACAGCGGGCAGGGCCAGGGGAATGGCGGCGGTCCGAAAAATAAACAAACATTTCTGATTATCATCATTTGTCTGCTGATCAGTATGATTTTGATGGGAGTGTTCAGCAATCTGATGAATCGTTCCACATCCAGAGAAATCTCATATGATCAGTTTATGGAGATGGTGAAAGAGGATCAGGTGAAGGAAGTAACGATTGAGTCCGAAAAACTGACAGTGAAACCCAAGGAACAGAAATATAAGGGGCTGGAGATTACGTATTCTGCGACTCTGGTGGGAGATGAGAATTCTCTTCGTGATATGTTGGATGAGAAGAATATCAAATTCGAGAAGAAGCTCCCGGATTCAACAGCATCTGTTATAGCGACAATTTTAAATTTTCTGATTCCTGTATTACTATTGGTTGCCACATTTACACTGATCTGGCGTATGATGAATAAGGGCGGAGGCATGATGGGGGTTGGCAAGAGTAAGGCGAAAACCTATGTGCAGAAGGAAACCGGTATCACCTTTAAAGATGTTGCAGGACAGGATGAGGCGAAAGAATCGCTGCAGGAGGTTGTGGATTTCCTGCATAACCCTGCAAAATATGCAGCAATCGGTGCAAAGCTTCCGAAAGGCGCTTTGCTTGTAGGACCTCCGGGTACAGGAAAAACATTGCTTGCAAAAAAGCAGTTGCGGGGGAAGCGCATGTACCGTTTTTTCGTTATCCGGCTCTGAGTTTGTGGAGATGTTTGTGGGTGTAGGTGCATCCGTGTCCGTGATTTATTTGAGGAAGCAAAGAAAAACGCACCGTGCATCATCTTTATCGATGAGATCGATGCGATCGGTAAAACACGTGATTCCAGATATGGCGGCAATGATGAGCGTGAGCAGACGTTAAACCAGTTACTGGCAGAGATGGATGGTTTCGATACATCCAAAGGTCTGCTGATTCTGGCAGCTACAAACCGTCCGGAGGTTCTTGATCCTGCGCTGCTGCGTCCAGGTCGTTTTGACCGCCGGGTAATTGTTGACCGTCCGGATTTGAAAGGCCGTGTCAACATACTGAAAGTACATGCAAAAAAAGTTGCACTGGATGAAACCGTTGATTTTGATGCAATCGCTTTGGCAACCAGCGGAGCAGTGGGATCTGATCTGGCAAATATGATCAATGAAGCGGCGAGTCTGGCAGTCAAGAATGGAAGGAAAGCGGTGTCTCAGAAGGATTTGTTCGAGGCGGTGGAAATTGTTCTGGTAGGAAAAGAAAAGAAAGATCGTATCCTGAGTCAGGAAGAACGAAAGATTGTATCTTACCATGAAGTTGGTCATGCGTTAGTGAGCGCCCTGCAAAAGATTCCGAGCCTGTCCAGAAGATCACAATTGTGCCCAGGACCATGGGGGCGCTGGGATATGTGATGCAGGTGCCGGAGGAAGAGAAATATCTGAATACCAAGGCAGAGTTGGATGCCATGGTTGTCGGTATGCTGGCAGGACGGGCTGCGGAAGAGATTGTATTTGGGAATGTGACTACCGGTGCTTCCAACGATATTGAGAAGGCAACAAAGATTGTCCGGGCAATGATCACCCAGTATGGAATGTCTGAGAAATTTGGTTTGATGGGGCTTGCTTCACAGGAGAACCAGTATCTGGACGGCAAAGCTTATCTGAATTGCGGAGATGCCACAGCTACGGAGATTGATCATGAGGTCATGAAAGTATTAAAGGATGCTTACGAGCAGGCAAAACAGCTGCTTTCCAAGAACAGAGATGCCCTTGATAAGATTGCAGAATATCTGATTCAGAAAGAGACGATTACAGGTAAAGAATTTATGAAGATATTCCATGAGGTAAAAAGGAATGCCGGAAGCGAAGGAGATTTTGGACTCGGAAGCGAAAATGACGGAGTCAAAAGTAACGGAAGACGAAACAGCCGAAAGCGGAAATGAAATAACGGAATAGATTTGATGTGTTTTAGGATTGCGGGAGCATGAAATGCGAAGCAATCCAGTATATCATAAGCGTCAAAATACCTTTTGACGCTTTCATCATATGATTAGCTGATGAGAATGAAAACAGGGATGGGAAATCCCCAGAGATTCAGGGAGAGATGTCCGGTAAACAGGCAGTGTTTACCGGGAAGAATTCCGGATTTCCGGGGATTTGTCTTAGATAAAGGAGCGCATATGGCATTTGATATTGAAGAAGAGTTAAAAACTGCCGGCGAAGCCAGGTGTTTATCTGATGCATGATGAGAAAGATACCATTATATATGTAGGAAGGCGATCAGTCTGAAGAATCGTGTGAGACAGTATTTTCAGAGCAGTCGGAATAAGGGATTGAAGATTGAGCAGATGGTTCCTCAGATTGCACGATTCGAGTATATCGTGACTGATTCGGAGTTGGAAGCACTGGTATTGGAATGCAACCTGATCAAAGAGCACAGACCCAAGTATAATACCATGTTGAAAGACGATAAGTCTTATCCGTTTATTCAGGTTACGGTAAATGAGCCTTATCCCAGAATTTTATTTGCCCGAAGGATGAAGAAGGACAAGTCAAAATATTTTGGCCCTTATACCAGCGGGCAGGCAGTGAAAGAATCGATTGAGCTGCTGCGGAAATTGTATCAGATTCGGGCATGTAACCGAGTCTGCCCCCAGGAGATCGGCAATGACCGTCCCTGCCTGTATTATCATATCAAGCAGTGTAAGGCTCCCCTGTCAGGGGTACATCAGCAAGGAGGAATACCGCAGTCAGGTGGATCAGGCTCTGGATTTTCTGAACGGCAATATGAAAGGGGTGCTGAAAGATCTGGAAGCAAAGATGCTGGAGGCATCTGAAGAACTGCGGTTTGAAGATGCAAAGGACTACCGGGATCTGATTGAACATGTCAGGCGGATTGAGAGCGGCAGAAAATCACCAGGAGCGGCGGAGAAGATAAGGATGTGATTGCCCTTGCAGTAGATAAGGAAGATGCAGTTGCACAGGTTTTCTTTATCCGTGACGGAAAGCTGATCGGCAGGGATCATTTTTATCTGAGGGTAGCCGTCAGGGATTCAAAAGCTGATATTCTGCTGAGTTTTTTAAAGCAATTTTATTCAGGGAACACCGTTTATTCCGAGAGAACTGGTGTTGTCGGATCAGATTGAAGAACAGGAGGTTCTGGAAGAGTGGCTGACCAAAAAGCGGGGCAGCGGGTTCATATCCGGGTTCCAAAGAAAGGACAGCAGGAGAAGCTTGTGGAACTGGCCCGGCGAAATGCAGGGATTGTTCTGAGTCAGGACCGTGAGAAGCTGAAAAAAGAAGAAGGCCGTACCATCGGAGCAATGAAGGAGATTGAAGAATGGCTGAAGCTGCCCGGTTTGGTTCGGATTGAGGCATATGACATTTCTAATATCAGTGGATTTCAGTCGGTAGGTTCTATGATTGTCTATGAGAAGGGAAAGCCAAAACGGCAGACTATCGAAAATTCCGGATTAAGTCTGTGCAGGGTCCCAATGATTATGCAAGTATGAAGGAGGTCCTGACCCGAAGATTTCAGCGCGGAGTGGATGAGGATGCAGGGTTCGAGCGCCTGCCGGATCTGATAATGATGGACGGCGGACGCGGACAGGTGAACATAGCATTGGAAGTTTTGAGAGAACTGGGATTGAATATTCCTGTTTCCGGTATGGTCAAGGATGATAAGCATCGGACCCGCGGGTTATATTATAGGAATGGAGATTCCCATTGATCGTGACAGTGAAGGGTTTAAGCTGATTACCAGAATACAGGATGAAGCACATCGTTTTGCCATTGAGTACCACAGGCTTCTGCGCAGCAAGGGGCAGGTGCATTCCATATTGGATATACCGGGGAATCGGACCGGGCAGAAGGAAGGGAATTGATGAGGCATTTTCAGGGGATTGAAGAAATCAAGGCAGCTACTGTGGAAGAATTGGCAGCACTTCCCACAATGAATGGAAAAGTTGCACAACAGTATATGATTTTTTCCACAAAACTTCCAATGACATTGGTTGAAGTGGGAGAAATGATATGTTAAAATATTGTTGGTATCTGCGTCAGCAGACAGGTCTGTTTATAGGCGGCTCCGGAAGAGTTTCGTACTCGCCTAAGGAATTGTTCAGAAATAACTTTTAAATGGTGCGTAGAATTTTTCTTCGAGAGTGCTGCTCGAAAATCAGGCGCATAGTGGGCTATGCAACTGATTTTTGAGTGGTGCTATCGGAGAAAAAGGCAAGCAATATTAAAAGTTATTTCTGAACAAGTCCTAATGTCTGTTTTGAATATAAGGAGAAAGGAAGAGTCTTATGAAAGAGATAAGTCTGATTAAGATGGTGGAAGAACTGGATCTCAAAAACCTGACACCGGGAGTTGATATGGCAGGTGTAAAGATTTCCGTACCTGATATCAATCGTCCTGCGTTGCAGTTGACTGGTTATTATGAACATTTTGCAAGTGAACGCGTACAGATTATCGGATATGTGGAGTTCACGTATCTGCAGCATCTGGATGAAGAAGCCCGTGTGAAGGCATTTGAGGAATTTGTATCCCGTGATATTCCCTGTGTGATATTTTACGACACAGATGGTTCCGGGAGAGGAGCTGCTGGCTTTATGTGATAAGTATAACGTTCCTGCTTTAGGTTCTGATAAGAAAACATCTGGCTTTATGGCAGAGATTATCCGTTGGCTGAATGTTCAGCTTGCACCCACGATTTCAATTCACGGTGTACTGGTGGACGTGTTCGGTGAAGGAGTTCTGATCATGGGTGAGAGCGGAATCGGAAAAAGTGAGGCTGCCCTTGAGTTGATTAAGCGCGGACATCGTCTGGTCAGTGATGATGTGGTAGAAATCAGCCGTGTCAGTGATGTGGAACTGGTGGGAACTGCACCGGATATTACCCGGCATTTTATTGAACTGCGTGGTATCGGTATCATTGATGTGAAGACGCTGTTTGGTGTGGAAAGTGTTAAGAATACCCAGTCTATCGATCTTGTGATTAAGTTGGAAGAGTGGAACAAGGATAAGGAATATGATCGCCTTGGTTTGGAAGAGGAGTATATTGAACTTTTTGGGCAATAAGGTAGTATGTCATTCCCTTCCGATCCGGCCGGGAAGAAATCTGGCTATTATTGTAGAGACAGCTGCTGTCAACCACCGTCAGAAAAAGATGGGTTATAATGCGGCACAGGAGTTGTATAAGCGTGTACAGGAAAATCTTTCAAAGAAAAGGGAGGGATAAGAAAGGTGGCAGAGTATGTATTTGGAATTGATGTGGGAGGTACGACCGTAAAGTGCGGATTATTTAGAGTGGACGGGACCGTATTGGATAAGTGGGAGATTGAGACGAGAACAGAGGGGAAGGCTCTCTGATTATTCCTGATGTGGCAGAGACTGTCAGAAAAAGATGGAAGAGAAGCAGATTGACCGGGATCAGGTAGCAGGTCTGGGAATCGGCGTACCGGGTCCGGTGAATTCCAGAGGTGAAGTTCTGGGGGCAGTCAATCTTGGCTGGGGTTATAAGGATGTGGCTTCGGAATTGGGACAGTTGCTGGGATTTCCGGTAAAGGTTGGAAATGATGCCAACGTTGCAGCCCTCGGCGAGATGTGGATGGGCGGCGGAAAAGGAACCAGAAGTCTGATTATGGTAACGCTGGGAACCGGAGTCGGCGGCGGTATCATTATTGATGGAAAGATTGTGGTAGGAGCTCATGGAGCAGGCGGTGAGATTGGGCATTCTGCCATGGAACCTGAATTTTCGGAAGCCTGCAATTGCGGAAACCATGGCTGTCTGGAGCAGTTTGCATCGGCTACCGGAATTGTCCGATTGCAAAAGAGGAGCTTGAGAAAACACAGGAAGCTACGGTGCTGAACCCTGAACAGGTATCGGCAAAGGATGTTCTGGATGGATATAAGACCGGAGATGGGGTTGCTGTTCGGATTGTGGAACGTTTTGCGAAATATCTGGGCAATGCGATGGCAATTTTTGCCGGAGTTGTAGACCCGGAGGTATTTTTGTCATCGGAGGCGGTGTTTCAAAAGCGGGACAGCCGTTGATTGATGTGATTCATAAATATTATCAGAGTTATGCTTTCAATGCCTGCAAAGGAACACCGATTGTACAGGCTCAGTTGGGAAATGATGCGGGGATTTATGGCTCGGCGAAACTTGCTTTAGATTGATAAAGAAGAATGAGGGCACTGCAGGATGCAGATTGCCCTCATTCTTTTTACTCAAGTTCCCCCGACAATAGGATCGGTCGGCGGGGTATCAGGTGTTGGTTCTGGAGAAGTTTCCGGAGAAACTTCCGGTGTAGAGACAGGATTGTCCGTTCCGCCGGGGAGTGTAATATCTGGCTCTGGTTTCGATGTGGGTTCCGGCTTTGGAGCCACATAATGTCTGGTACACCGTCTGGTTGGAACAGTATCCAGAGAAAAATATTCATTGGTTCTTGGACATCCGAGCCTGCCAACAAGCCGGAGGATGCACAGACAGTGGCTGATTTTACAGATTCCGGTTCCTCAAATCCCACATCGGGAAGACCTTCGTGAATCCTGCTCATAACACTTTGCCATAATACCTTGTGAAAGTTCTGCGCATTCTTGGGGATGGGGATATAGTTATCATAACCGGACCATATTGCACAGGTATAATAAGGGGTAAAACCTGCGAACATCAAATCTCTGGCGGAAGTTGTAGTACCTGTCTTTCCTGCGACAGACATGTTGTCCAGCTGGCAAAGCTTTCCGGTACCGGATTTTACAACGTCTTCCATGGCACTGGTGAGCAGATATGCAGTACTCTCCTTGAATACATGAGTCTCGACCGGGTATTATCCAGCAGAACGTTGCCGTCCTGATCCAGAACCTTGGTATAAAGTACAGGAGAAAGATACGTTCCGTCATTGGCGATCGCTGCATAAGCAGCCGCGATCTGAAGCGTGGTTACACCCTTTGTAACACCTCCAAGAGCCAGAGGCTGGCGGACATCACTGGCGGTGGAATTTTCCAGACCGTCAAATTCCATCTTCATCAGATAGTTAAAGCCTGCCTGGGGCGTGATATCTGTCAGAGTTTTAACAGCTACGATGTTGTAAGAGTGTTCAATTGCTGTGCGGATGGAAACATTGCCGTGATACTTTCCGTCCGCATTCTTGATGGACTGCCCGGTCTCATACTCATATGGTTCATCCGCTACAAGGGTTCCAAGCGTAATCTTGTCCATGTCAAGTGCAGGTCCATAAGTGGATAAAATCTTGAAGGTGGAACCAGGCTGTCGATACGTATCGGTTGCACGGTTCAGTGTCAGACTGGCAGTCTTTGTGCCGCGCCCGCCAACCAGTCCTTTGACATAACCCGTGTACTGGTCAATTACAACCATAGAGGACTGCGGTTCCGGCGTAAATGCAATACGCTCTGCTACGATTGTAGTTTCCGGAGTTAAAATAGATGCTTTATAGGCATCAACAGCAGCCTGCGCCTCTTCCTCTGTATCAAAGAGCAGATCGAACTGGGAATCCCCTTGTTCCTGGAAATATTTCTGCAGCATTTCCTGACTGTAGTTTGTAATTTCATCGGAAGTCTCCCGAATGTTTTACGGAAAGTGCCCAGTCAAGTCCAATCTGAGTTCCCGCCGGATAATTGTCAGGGTTTTGGTATTCCTCATCCATAATCTGTTGGATATCCTGATCCTGAGTAGTATAAATCCGGAGCCCACCGCTGTAGATCGCATTCTTAGCCTGTACTTCAGAATAGCCCTTTTGAACCATCAGATCTTCCTTTAATTGTGTGATCAATGCATCCACAAAATAAGAATAGGGCTGCGAAATAGAAGTATCGGCTTCCTGAAGGATTCTTGCATAGACATCATCGGCCATGGCTTCCTCATACTTGTACTTTGAAATATAATCCTGTTCCAACATATCATCCAAAACCTTCTTGCGCCGTTGGGCGTTGTGCTCCGGATGGCGGATCGGATTATATTTGGTAGGATTCTGCGGAATAGCCGCAAGGACTGCAGCTTCGGATAAGGTCAGCTCCGTACAGTTCTTACCGAAATAGGTCTGTGAAGCAGTCTGGATGCCATAAGCTCCGGCACCAAAATTGACGGTATTCAGGTAATTTTCCAGAATAACATCTTTGGGATTCTGACCTTTTTGCTTTCAGACTGGCTTCCAGTTTTACGGCGAGATACTGTTCCTGAAATTTACGCTTGACCCGGTCTATCTGGCTTTCTTCTACCCAGTTGGGAAAGACATTATTTTTAGAAGCTGCTGTGTAAGTGTGCTGGCTCCCTCTGTCCGGGCGAAACGACTTTTTTCAGTGCAACGAATACAGCACGTACAATGCCTCTGGGATCAATCCCGTTGTGCTCGTAAAAGCGGGAATCTTCTACCGCCACGATAGCATGCTGCATGTGAAGGGGAATCTCATCAATAGAGACAGAGATACGATTTCCATCAGAGGAGTTCAGCTTTGTATTTCATTGCCATCCGAGTCGTAGAGAAAGGTCGCGTAACCCATAGGCATGATATTGACATCAGAAATATCAGGTGCACTGTCAATCAATCCCTGAAATGCTCCGATTCCCAGGCAGACACCCATAACCAACAATGTCAAAAGACCAAAGAGCAATGCCCGCAATGCGGAAACTCCGGCCTTATTACCGACTTTCGTGGAGGCCGAATGAATCTTCTCACGTTTGTCAGATACACTTTTTTTACCAAAATTCATGATATTCCTCCTTAATTGATTAGCTTATTATAGCAAATAACAAAAATGAAATAAAGCCCCTTAAACAAAAGTTCACATTTTCTTCAAGCAATGTTATAATTCCCCTATAAAGGAGTCTAAAGTATGCAGATGATTAGTCGAAACTCTTCCGGAAAAAATGTTCGATTTATCGTACATTTTTCGTTCTCACTCCGACATCCGTTTCGCACAAAAGATATATAGAAAAATGTTCGCTATAAAGGAAATGCATCGTACATTTTGAAATGAAGCAGAAACCGTGCCAGCGATGACGGAGAACCCAGCGGAACTGCCGGACGGCCAATGCTCGACGTGCTGCTTGGGGAAGGACTCTGCAACACAGCAGTAGTGGTCACCCGCTATTTCGGCGGCACCCTCCTTGGAACCGGCGGTCTGGTCCGTGCCTATTCCGCCGCCACCCAGGCCGGTCTTGCCGCCAGCACCATCATCACCAAACAATACGGAACCCCTCCTGGAGATCCAGACCGACTACAACGGAATCGGAAAAATCCAATATTTCCTGGGGCAACGCAAGATCCCCATCATGGACAGCCAATACACCGATCAGGTAACCATAACTGTCCTGGTTCCCAAAACCGAAATCCCATCCTCAAATCCGACATCACCGAAGCCACCAACGGTCGGGCTGTTCTAAATGAAAAAAAGAAGACTTATACTATGCTCTTCTGATGGCGAGATCCTCACAGGCGATGCCCTGCGCGCACAAAAACAGTAGACGGACATGTCTGCTACTCAGGCATCACCACATATGAAAATCCAATACACAGAAAAATCCCGGGGCGTGTGCGCTTCCAGGAGCCTGGAAATCCGCAGCCCTGTATTGAGACAGGCGTATTCGAAAAATCTGTGGGCGGCGCTCCCGGATTCTGTACATCTGCAGGTCTGTTACAACATCTTAGCTGAAGGGCAGGGCTTTTACAGACAAGATTTGGTTGACCAAACCAAATCTTGAAGGACACTGAGCCGGGGAAAACATCAGTTTTCCTGGTGAATTGTCCTGGTTCTGTAAAAGCCCTGCCCTCTTCGGCATAGATGTTTGTTAAGACCGAAGCCCACACAGAATCCGGGGCGCCGCCCACAGATTTTTGAACAGCCTGCCTCAATACAGGGCTGCGGATTTCCGCATCTGGAAGTGTGCACGTACCGGGGATTTTCGTCCGTCCCCATTCTTAACATTTTTCCGGTTCCGGATATTCTCCCCGAAGGTATCCACAGTCATAGAAGCA